>Ga0209809_1000281_pt1 | contig 48463 bp, 31 predicted proteins | sample YNPMSTMetaG_FD_186172 | JGI IMG/M metagenome (GOLD analysis project Ga0209809, IMG submission 186172) | Anoxygenic and chlorotrophic microbial mat microbial communities from Yellowstone National Park, USA - YNP MS-T MetaG (SPAdes) (version 2) ...
GCCTGGAGTTTCTGCTGGTGCTCCTGCTGCTGGGGTTTCCGGTAGGCCTTCCGGGGCTAGCGTTCCCGATGGCCCCCCTGCGACTGCCGTACCTGGTGGCCCTGTTGGTGCTCCTGGGCCGTCTGCCCCTGTCAGTGCTGGTCTGCCAGGCGGTAGTGGTCGGAGTGCTGGTATTGGCCTTCCTGGAGCTGGGCCTACTCCGGTAACCATCCCGCCCGGGGCCGGGGGGCTTTCTCCGCAGGAATTCCAAGAGCAACTTCGGCAACTCGAATTGGAACTGGCTAATCGGATTATGGCCGAGCCTACCCACTGGGAATTACAGGATTTATTCACCCGGGCCGAATCCCTTCTGGGCCAGGCCCCCGAGGCAACAAGTCGGTCGGAAGCCCGCCAATTGCTGGCCCGGATCAGCCGATTTATCGAGGTCCAACGCCAATATGCCCATATTCTGTGGGCAGGCCGAACGGAAAGCCCCAAGCATTCTTCTGCCGGAAATGCCGCGGCAGCAAATCCTTTGGGGGCGGTATCCTCTGCCCAGACCGGCGCCGGAATGCCAGGACCCGCTGCGGAGGCCTCCGCCGGAGTCCCCGCCGGTACCTCATCCCCCCCGGCAACCGTGATAGGCAGTTCGCCCTCGGGCCAACCCAATATCGCAATGCAGAATTCCCCGGCCGAGGGACGGTTTGATGCGATGGGGCGTCTGACGCGGGTGGTCTCCACCAAACCCGGCGCACCGACCTACGCCCTGCTCGACGCCCAGGGAGAAGTGGTCTGTTATCTTACCCCAGCGCCGGGCATTAATTTGCATCCGCTAGAAGGTAAATGGATCGGGGTCAACGGGATCACCGGCCTGATGCTAGAACCCCGGGCCAAACATGTGGCCGTCAAACAGATCGCCCTGCTCGATCCGGGCGCCTCGGTGCTTCGGTAGGTGGACTGCCTTGCCAAACCCAGCGGGTTTACATGCTCCGGGAGGAACTCACAGGAGGCGGGACCCTCAGCGGCGGTTTGTCTAAGGGAGCTTGGCCTCCTGCCTCCGTCCCCTTCTGCTCCGAGGCAGGACCGGGTAGTGGCTTTTCGGAAGGCGTCTGCGGGGAGGTTCTTGGCGGTTCCTGAGCTGGGGGTTGCTCGGCAGGCTTTGTTCCCGGCGCCGACGAAGGCTGCCCCGGCACACTCTCGGCCGATGGACCTACACCACTTGAACTTCCCTGAGAAGGCGGAACGGGGGCACTAGGCAGCGCGGGGGCACTCATGCCGCCACCGGCTGATTCCCCGGAAACAGGACCCGGCGCCGGAGTGCTCATGGCCGGCGCCGAAGGCGTTAGCTCTGGTACAATCGGCTGGCCACAGGCATCCACCGGCACCCTGCAGCAGACCACCCGGGGCACATACATGTAATAAGTAACCGGCACCCGTTTCTCCACCACCCGAGGGACCTGCACCGTCTCGACCACGGGCATCCATCGGCACACTTGCACCGGCTCTTCGACCACCTGCTCTTCCAGGACCGTTCTGTGCACGGTGACCGGGATTTGTTGGACCACTTCCTGCGCTTCCATTCGGCAGACCTGGATCGGAATCTGCCGTTGGACCTGTTCCACGACCGGGCGGTACGTGGTTACCGGGATTTTGCGAACCTGGCGTTCCTCGACCATTCGGCACACCTGCACCGGCACTTTCTGACAGACCTGCTCCTGCTGGTAGCGAAGCACCTGGACCGGAACCTGGTAGGCCACCGTTTGCGGCACCAAGGTCGTCTGCGGCACCTGCACCGGCACCAGGTTGGACTGCCAGAGCCGATGGACCTCATATCGGCCCGGTCGAGGCACCCAATACAATCCTGCCCGCTGATACACCGTCTGCCCGGTTACCGGATCGATCAGGCATGCACTGGGCAGCCAGGCGAGCCGATTCCGTAAGATCGGCTCCCGATAGACTAATTGATCCACAAACCCCCCTTGATCCTGATAGAAGGTGCGGTAGGTGGTCACGGCCTGGTACTGGGTCGTGTATTGGGTTTGGTACTGCGTTTCGCAAACGGGGCGGAGCACGGTCTGGCAAACATCCCGCCATTGGGTTTCATACACCGGTTTGAGCACAGTGACCGTCTCTTCCCGTTCCGTGGTCTCGGCCACATAGCGAACTTGCTGGTAGGTTTGCGTATGGTACTGGGTCTCATAGACCGGTCGCCAGACGGTGTACCGCCGCTCCTGGTAGGCGGTTTCTACCACCGGCTTGGAGACCAGATAGCGGCGTTGCCGATTCTCGATCTGCCAGACCGGTTTATAGGTGGTGATCTGTTGTTCTACCAGCACGTTTTCGTATTCGATGCGGTACGCGGTTACCTGCTGCGGCTCATAGACGGTCTGATATACCACTCGATAGGTAATCCCATCGGCCGCGGTGAACGAAGGGCCTTGGCTTACCACGGCCTGGGCTTCGCAGACCCCCACCCCGGCCAGCAGCACGAACATCGCCCAGCCTGCATGCCAGAAACGTTTCCTCATTGTTTTCCCCTTTTTAGTCCATTGACCCCTTTTAGACCAATTTAAGAAAACCGGTTGAGAAATCTCTTGCCCGATTTCCTTCCCACGCACGCTGTCGAAAAAAGTCCTATATATTCAAATGTGGCAAAAATCGGTCTGCTCGGCAAATCGGGGCGGCAGAACTTGGAAGGAATTTTTTCCCTTACTATAGTCTAGAAAAGGATTTAGCGATTTTCAAAAAATTTTGAAGTTTTTTCGGGCTTCGGCCGATGGCAAACTTTGCCGATTCTTTGTAACGCATTTCTGCCTAAGAAGTTACGGCAAAATTCGATGCGTTTTGCCGGCTCGGCAGAATTTAACAACCCACAAAGATGGGTACATATCCCCCATTGTGGGGGGCAGGAAACGAAAACCGTCCCCAATGCCCACCCCACAGACTCCGCCGCTATTTCGCCGCCAGAAAGGAACTCCCGAAGCCAAAAAGAATCTCCCCCTTGAATTCAGAGGAACATTTTAGCCGAATGGAGGAATACTATGTGTCATTCCTGCGTAAGCAGGAATCCAGGCTGTTTTATGACTGCTCCAGTGCTTCGCTGGAGTAAGCGGGGCCGAGGCAACATGCACTCTTTTTTTCTGGATTCCCACTTGCGCGGCAATGACACACGGGAGATTGAGCCCGCCAGGGGACAATCAAGTTCCTTCATTCGGCTAAGTATTGCAATCCGGAAAAAGCAGCGCCTACCACATGGAAAACGAACACATGAGCAGCAATTTTATTCCATTATGATAAAATATTCACGAACCTGGACTTTCCGACGGCAGTTCCGTCGGAAACGTTTTCAGCTCATGGGCATGTTTTTTCCACCAGGTGTGGAAATTAGGTCCCGGCGGCGGCTGGGGCAATTCTCGGCCACGTGTCCATGCGCCCAAGGGGCCTGGATGCCAGGGCAAAAACCGGGCCAAACGAGTGCCCAGCCGGGCCATCCCCATCGCCAGCCGATACATCCACGGATGACACATGGCCCAGGCCCACAGACGCCAGACCAGCCGTTCCCTCCAGGACCGCACCGGCGAGGGTTCTTCGACGGCCCGATGCCGAAGATGGACCAATTGGTGCGGGATGTCGATCTTCACCGGGCAGACTTCGCCGCAGGCCCCGCACAGGGAAGAAGCAAAAGGAAGTTTCCCCGCCTGGTCCAGGCCGACCAGATGCGGCGTCAGAATGGCACCGATCGGTCCCGGATAGACCCAGCCGTAGGCCCAGCCGCCCACCCGCCGATATACCGGACAAGAGTTCAGACATGCCCCGCACCGGATGCAGAACAAGGCGGACCAGGCCTTCGGGTCCCGAAGCACTTCGGATCGGCCATTATCGAGGATAATGACATAGAGTTTTCGGCCCGGTGTGCTGCCGTGAATTAGGTGGGTGTAGGTGGTCAGTTTCTGTCCGGTACCGCTTCGGCCCAACAGGTGCAAAAAGACCGGCAGATGCCGAATGCTAGGGATCACTTTTTCGATACCCATCAGGGCCACATGAACCCGTGGGCAGGAGGTGGAGAGCCCTTGGTTGCCCTCGTTTTCCACCAGGCAAATGGTGCCGGTATCGGCAATGGCGAAATTGACGCCGGAGATGCCCAAATCGGCCTGCACAAATTGCCGACGCAGGTGTTTTCGGGCGATTTGCGTCAGGGCGGCGTGTTCCTGGGTGAACGGCTCGCCGAGTTTTTCCTGGAAGAGTCGGCCCACGTCGGCGGCCGAAAGGTGCAAAGCGGGCGTTACCACATGGATCGGACGTTGCCCGGCCAATTGGACCAAGAACTCGCCCAGGTCGGTTTCCAAGGCCCGCACGCCTTCGGCCTCCAGGACATGGTTCATTTCCATTTCTTCGCTGACCATGGACTTGGCTTTGACGACGGTGCGGACGCCGTGTTCTCGGATGATACGGATCAGATGTTCATTGGCCTCCTGAGCGTTTTGGGCATAGAGCACCGTTGCCCCCCGGGCGGTGATGTTCCGCTCAAACTCCACCAGCAGTTTGTCGAGGTTGGCGATGGCGTAGCGCTTGATCTGGTGGGCCTGCTCCCGCCAGCTCTGGAAATAGGGAATAGTGGCAATGATCTGCTGATTGTGTTTATAAGAACGCTCGGCGGATTGGGCCAACGAACCGAACTGCCCCGGTTCCGCCAGGTTCTTGTTCTGTTCTCGCAAAAATTGCGCCCCTTGGAGGGAGACGTGTGGTTCCGTGCGAGCGGTTTCCTCAACGGCGGATTGCATGGTCGAGTGCTCCTTGGTATCTCGGGCGGCTAGCCTTTTTGGTAGAGAAGGTTACTGTTCGGCCCTCAGCAGTTCGGCAATATGCATACAGCGGATATGTCGGCCCTGGGGGTGGCGGCGGAGGATGCCTTCGACGTGCATCAGGCAACTGATGTCGGGGGAGACGACCACCTCGGCCCCGCTGCGGATGATGTTTTCCGCCTTGGTCTGGCCCATGGCAATCGAAGTGCCGGGCATTTTCACGCTAAACGTGCCGCCGAATCCGCAACATTCCTCCACATTCGGCAGTTCCACATACTGGAGGCCTTCCACATGCTGCAACAGTCGAAGCGGCGGGGCCGACACGCCCAATTCCCTTCGGGTGTGGCAACCGATATGGAGCGTCACTTTATGCGGAAATCGGGCGCCGACATCGGTTACTCCCATGACCTCCACCAGGAATTCCGTCAGTTCAAACACCCGTTGGCCAATTTCGACAATCCGGGGATCGGGATCGACATGGCCGAAAAACACCCGGCACATGGCCGCACAAGAGCCGGACGGAGTAACGATCCACCGATACGGGGCGAAGGTTTCGCAGAAATGATGCACAACTTTACATGCTTCCTTCCAATACCCGGAGTTAAAGGCCGGTTGTCCGCAGCAGGTCTGTCGGCCAGGAAACTCCACCGGCACTTGAAGCCAGGTGAGCAGCTCTGCCGTGGCCTGGGCCACATGGGGATAAAATTCGTCGATATAACAGGGCACAAACAGAGCGACCGGCTCCCCCGGTTCATACACAGGATACTCCCGCCGAGTCGCCGGGACCGGCCCAGCCCCCGGTTCTGTGCCATGCTCCGGCACCCCAGAGTCGGAATTTTTTCCAGAAGACACGGCCTCTTCCGGCCGGTTCGATATGGGTTCGTCCGGCAAATGCATCTTATAAAAACCTTTTTAAGTTGACTGTATCTCCCGGAAGTAATTACCCCAATATGTGGGGTTCGAGCCGATTTTTACCCCCTACAAGTTGCAGGGGTCTGGTTGGGGAGATACAGTCAAATTAAGGGAATAGGGTTATTTCAGCCGATCGGCCAACCACCGGCCTCTCGGCCCCAGCAGACAGGTGGATATGCGGACACTCCTCCACAGGATTGCCCCTTTGCCCTCAGCCATAGGGAGGGTTCGGCTGAAGGGTAATGTGTCCTTCCTGTTTTCGCAGGAAGGACATGAAGGCCCCCTCAAGTGTCATTCCCGCGAAAGTGGGAATCCAGGAAAAATGGGAACCCTATTGATCTTCGCAAATCGGAGAGAACTCAATTCCCTAGTCTTCAGCCCCGTTGGTGTCCCTTCGTTTTGCGAAGATGAATAATGGGGGCTAGGGCCCCGCTTGTACGGAAATAAACCTAGATTCCTGCACACGCAGGAATGACAGGTTCTAGACTGCCGCTTTTGCGGCAGTAACACACTGGCTTGAGGCCGCCGGACAGTGGGTGGCTTCATTCGGCTAATTTGACTGTATCTCTCCGGCCAGGCCCCTACAACTTATCGGGCTAACCTATCCGATCACACCTGGTGATCGGGGTCACCGTCCCCCCGATCACCCAATCGCCTGCAACTTATCGGGGCTAAACATCAGATCGAACCCCCCAAATTGGGGGGAATCCCTTCCGGAGGATACAGTCAACCTAATAAGACCACCTTAACGCCGCTCCGAAAACTCCCTCTCTCGATCTTGCGGACATTGGTTATAACCCGAAAGGGAAATCCACGGCAAATCTAAAGAATTTTCCTCCGGAGGCTGCCCTTGGGGAAGGGGGGACAGGGGATACAGGGAAATGGATAAAATGGACAAAATCTGGTGTTTGTTTAGCCTCCCCTGCTGGGTGCTGGCATTGCCAGCGGAGGCATCATCTTGCGGAACCTCGAAAAATCCCGAAAATACAAGAAACTGGGGGACGGGTACCGTGTTAGCCGAATGAAGTCGCAGCCATTTTTCCCAGCCCCCATTCCGGGTCCCTGCGGCGGCGGGCATCCAGAGCAGCGGGAATCCAGAAAGGAGGAGGCCATGTTTGCCTTCCTGCTTGCACAGGAATCCAGGCTGTTTTGTGCCTGGTCCTGTGCTGTGTTCCTATTGGGTAAGCGGGACCGGGGGATATTTTCTGCACTACCGCTTTTGCGGCAGTGAGACCTCTGGCCCGGCGGGGCCGAAGGCACCGCCGCCTCTCCCAGGCCGGACAGAGGCGAACAGCTTCCTTCGGCGAAAATGTTCCGTTGGATCTAGGAGGCTGTCCCGAAAATCTGTTTTTAGCTTGACTGTATCCCCCGGAAACGATGACCACAATCTGTGGTGTTCGATCCGATTCCTAGCCCATACACGTGGTAGGGGCCGGGCCGGGGAGATACACTCACATTAGCAGATGGACCAGCCCACCGGCAGCCCCCAGACTGCCAAAACCCACGGGCAGTTTGGTCAATCGGAAGGGTTTGGCAATGGTCCAGGCCACCGCCCAAGTACCCATTTCGGGACAGCCTCTAAGTTGCCACTACCCCTTCCTTTGATCCATTTTCCTAACTCCAAGATTGACCAAGAGTTAGGGCATTCCCCCATTGCGGGTGGCCCAAAAGAGCAAAACTGGAGATTATCCAGAGAGGTTCCTTGCCTCCGAAATGGGTTCTCCGATAAAATGAGGTTTTTGTTTGAGAACCCGAAAAAGAAGGCTTTGCCCATATACATGGAGGAAGCAATACCTCTGCGGAGGCCGGTACCGTGCCGGTGTCTAGCTTGACTGTATCTGCCAGGAACTGTGAGCACCATTTGTGGTCTTCGATCCGATGGTTAGCCCCTACATTGGGTAGGGGTCCGGACGGGTAGAGACAGTCAAACTCGGATGGGAAAGAGCCGCTGAGGAGAAGGCACGGCTCTGTCCAGCAGACCGGCCAATGGGAAGAAACAGGGAACCTTTCAGTTCGGTGGAGGTGTTGTCGGATCGGTAACATTTTACCTTGGCTGTATCCACCGGGAACAACGACCACAATCTGTGGTGTTCGATCCGATTTTTAGCCCCTCCATCTGGTAGGGGGCCCGGCGCTAGATACAGTCAAATTACCCGAATGAAGGAGCGATGTTTTTTCCCTCCCCGTCTTTCCTGGCCGTCGAGAGGGTAGGGTTGGGGGCCAAAAGAAGGGGGCGGTCGGTTTCTTTTTTGCCCCCTGGCCAAGCGGTGCCAAAGGTACCGTCGGCCTCTCCCTCCGGGGGAGGGGGGAACTGCTTCCTTCGGCTAAAATGGTACTCCGAGCGGTGGAGGTGTTGGCTAAAAATGATCCCTTGGTGTGGGGAGGCCTTTTCTGGACGTTTTTCAAACGGAGGTTGGCTATGCAAGTAACGGTCGAGAAGATGGAAAAATGGCTTCGTGGGATTTTGGGCGTGGATCCGGACGTTCCTAAGTTGCAATTGCCGGAATACTTGAGAGGCATTCCGCAACTGGACAGCCTTGCCGATGTGCCCGCTGGCACGCCGGTGTTGGTTCGGGGCGATACGGACGCTAAACCGGGGGCCAAGATCGGCGAAGGGGACATTCGGCTCCGCTGCATGAAAGAGACCTTACAGTTTGGCCGAGATCGAGGCTGGAAGCAGATCATCTTTGGCCATATCGGCCGGGAGCCGGAAAAATCGCTCAACAAGGTCCGGGACCGGCTGGCCGAGATCATGGAATGTGAAATTACGTTTATCAAGGATTGGCTGAACCCGGAGACGTTGGAGATTTTGCCCGAAGTGCCGCAGGCCATCCAACAGGCCGCTCCGGGCAGACTGATCATGTTGGAAAATGTACGCAAATATGAGATCGAACGGGTCCTGTGGAAGGCCCAGCCGGACGATATACCGCAGTTGGCTCCCCGGCTAGCAAAAATCGCCAATCAGTTTGCCGAAAAGGTGGCCCGAATCTATGTCCATGAGGCCTTCTCGGCAGGAAGTCTGGATACGTCCAGCTTGGTGATTCCCGCGGCGATGGATCGGGTGGCCATGGGCAAGTATGAATGGGAGCAGTTCACCGGCCCCTTGATGGACTGCCTGGAAGCGGAACTGGTCGTCTCCAGCGGCTTGAAGATCGATAAACTCGATGACCTGACCGCCATGATCAACCGGGGGAAAATCCGGTGGGTGTTTACTGGCGGCTCGTTGGCCATGGGACTGAAAAAGGCGGCAGCCCAACTGGATGGCCAGGACTTCTGTATCGGCGTGCAGGAAGACCCCGCCTATGCCCAAGAGCCTTACTACATCCCTCCCGAACGCGTCGAACAGGCCAAACGCCTCATCGCCGACGGCCGACAAAAAGGCATTCAGTTCATCATGCCGATCGATTTTGTCCTCCAGGATGGCCGGGTCTCCCGGACCATCGGCCCCCAGGACCAGCAATTGGACGTCGGTCCGGAAACCGGGCAGTATTATGAACAAAAGATCGGTGAATTTTTGGAATCGGTCCGGGGACGCCAGGCGGTGGCCTTTCATAACGGTGTGTTTGGCAAGTTTGAAGACCCCCGGTTTGAGGAAGGCACCCGACGATTCATGAAACAACTCAAACGGATGAAAGATGCCGGTGTGAAGGTCTATGTGGGCGGCGGCGAAGGGGGAACCGCCTTGGAAAAATACGGACAGCCCGATTGGGTCACCCATAACTTCACCGCCGGCGGCACCGTGCTCAATGCCCTGGGCAGTGAACCGGTGCCGTATCTGGTGGCCTTGAAGATGGCGGCCGGCCGATAGACCCTCGCACTTCCCGGCCCGAGAGGGCGGATGGCCCCTGGGGTTTCGTGGCTGGTTGGCTGGCAGGAGCGGCTGGTCCACCGAGAGGTTGGCCGGGGGAGAGGGCGATCCCCGCCTCTGTTTGTGGCGGGAGAGGCAGGCTGGGCGCATGCCAAGGCGGCGGGGGGACCTTCTCCCCTTTCCCCACCGGGATAGGGTGACCAGTCGTTCCTGCTGGCCGGGGCGGGGGCCTGTCCCCTTTTTTGCTGTCGGGAAGAGCCCAAACTGTCGCCGCGAACTCCTTCGCCGGCATGCCAAGAGGGGCGAAGACACGGAGGAGAAACCACGGAGGACAAATAAGGTCTGCCCATCTCGTCCGGACTATTGGACCCATCTGCCAGGGGAGGAGCATCGTGCTAACGGCCAAAGCGCTCTGGTGGCTGATGCCGGAGATATTACTGGTTTTGACGGCCGTGGTGTTGTATTTGCGGGGGGCGTTTGCCCGCCTGGGGGCGGAGGCCGTCGGAGCGGGGCAAAGTGCTTCTGCCGAGTCGGTTGGTCCGAAGCCGGATGGCCGGAGCGTGCAGATGGCCCTGGTGGGGGTGGTGCTGGCCGGGTGGGCGTTGGCCCGCTTTGGAGTGCCTGCCGAGCCGCCCGCTCCGCTTCTTTTGGATGCGTTGGGCCAGTATGTCCGTTGGCTGAGCCTGGCCGGGGTGGGGTTGCTGGTGCTTTTAGGCTCGGCCGGGGCAGCGCCGTGGCATCTGCCTGAATACCTGGGGACATTGCTTTTGGCCGGTGCCGGCTTGATGTTGGTGGCCGGGGCCGACAACTTGGTCCTGCTTTTTCTTGCCTTGGAATTGGTTTCCATTCCGACCTATATTGTGCTTTGTGTGGGTCGGCGGGATGGGGCCGGGGCGGAGGCAGCCGCCAAGTACTTTTTCCTCTCCCTGGTCGCCTCGGCCCTGGTGCTGTATGGGATGAGTTTTTTGTACGGGGCCGGCGGTTCGCTGGAGCTAAAGGAGATACGAGCGCGGCTAATGGTTTCGGGTGGGACGGGGGGCGGGGTGGTGGAGTTTGCCAAGCTGGCTGTCGTGCTGCTCTTGGCCGGTTTGGGGTTTAAGATTGCGGCAGTGCCGTTCCATTTTTATGCTCCGGATGTGTATGAGGGGACCAGTTATCCGAATGCGGCCTTACTTTCGGTGGTGCCGAAGATTGCCGGGTTTACCGCATTGATGCGGATTTTGCTGGAAGTCTTCCCCCCGGGGGGGGAAGAGGTATGGACCTGGCGGGTGGTGTTGGCCTTGGCCGTCCTGACGATGACCGTCGGCAATGTGGTGGGCCTTTGGCAGGAGCATGTGCGTCGGCTGTTGGCCTATAGTTCGATTGGGCAGGCGGGGTATATCTTGGCCGGTTTGGCGGTTGGGTTGGCAGGAGCGGATTCTGCGGGGCGGACGGATGGTCTGGCCGCAGTGTTGTTATATTTGGCGGTGTATGCTTTGGCCACGGTGGGTGCATTTTCCGTTTTGGAAAGCCTACGGCGGACGGGCCAACCGGTGGAAACGGTGGAGGATCTGGGGGGCCTGGCGCGGCGTCGGCCCTGGTCGGCGGCGTGGCTTAGTGTATTTATGTTTAGCTTAGCCGGTGTGCCCCCCTTGGCCGGCTTCTGGGGGAAATGGGCGGTAGTGGTCGGTGCGATCAAAACGGCTCTTTCTCCCTCGGCCAGCCCAGCCCAAACGATCTGGTTGATGTTCCTGGCGGTGCTGACGATGCTCAATGCGGCGGTGGCCGCCGGATATTACCTCCGGGTGGTGGCCGCGGTATATTTCCGGCCGTCGATTCGGGCTGCGGGACCCACCGGGCTGAGCGGTCCGGCCGTGGCCGCCGTGCTCTGCGGGTTGCTTTGTGTGGCCATTGGTCTTGTGCCCTGGCCGGTTTGGAATGCTGCAGGCCATGCTATCGGCGGATTCACCTCCCAAGTGTCTGGGGCTTCCGTGCGATCGATTGGCCATGGGGGGCTGGGAACTAGCCCGTTCTGGGTTGGCCGATCGGCTTCTGGTCTATCCATTCCTGCTGGGAGTTCGGAAACCGTAGCGTTTCGCTCGGTTGGATCGGCGGTTGGCCTGCCGAACCGATGAGGAAAGTTTTTTTCTATGGGGACCGAATGATTCCATGGCCCGGTTGTCGACAACTGCCCAAAGACTTGCCCGGCTAATCGTCGAAGCAAGCCAACCGGTCTATCTACTGGATCAAAATTCCATCTTGATCTTTTGTAACCGATCGTGTGCGGATTGGGTGGGAGTGCCGGCGGAGATGTTGCTGGGGCAGAAGTGTTTGTACCATTCGGAGGCGGAGCCGGGCAGTGTGGAAGCGGCTGCCGGTGGGTTGGCGCCCCCACCCGAAGCATGGACCGGCTGGGCAACCACGGGATGGGTCACCGGAGGCCGATTTGCGCAGCCTCTACGCCGCCGACTGGCCTGCTTCCTGCCGCTGCAGGCCGAGGAGGGCGAACCGGTAGGACTGCTGGCGGTGGTCCAAGCCGACGACTTGCCGGAGCAATCCTCTCCGCTTCCCGTCTGCCAACTTGGCTGCCCGCCCGACGACGAAGCCGCCCATCTGCACGAAATGCTTCGGCAATTTCATTTAGAAAAGGCGGGGCGGTACCGGATGGACGGCCTCGTGGGCCAAGGCCTTTGGATGCGGCGGGTGCGTGCCCAGGTGGATGCTGCGGCTGCTGCAGGGGCCAACGTGCTGATAGTGGGGCCGCCCGGCAGCGGTCGCCACCATGCCGCCCAAGCCATCTATTATGCTACCGATCCGACCCAGCGTGGCCCGCTGGTGCCGCTGGATTGTGCCATCTTGCCGGAGGAACTCATCCAGGCCACGCTGACGAATTTGCATCGGCGGTATCCTCCGGGCAGTGCGGTTCGGCCAACCCTGCTGCTTTTGGAAGTCGATCAACTCTCTCCGGAAGGATGCCGGATTCTGGAGGAATTACCCACCCGATCCACGGTGCGGGTTTTGGCCACCGCACAGATCGCCCTGTTGGATTTGGCCGAGCAGGATGCCTTCCCGCCGGAGCTGGCCGGATGGCTGAGCACGATAGTCATCGAACTGCCGCCGCTGGCCAACCGTCGGGAGGACATCCCGCTTTTGGCCCAGGCCTTTGTCGAACAGCTCAATGCCCAAGGCGGTAAACAGATTCGCGGATTTAGCCCGGAGGCGTTGGATCGGCTCGATGCCTACGATTGGCCGGGCAATCTGGACGAATTGGCCCAGGTCGTCGCCGAGGCGTATAAAAAGGCCGATGGTCCTTTGATCACCCTGTCCGATTTGCCGAAAATCGTCCACATGGCCTGGGAGGCGGCGGTTTATCCCCGGCCCGCAGAAGAAACCATCGTCCTGGATGAATTCCTCCAAAAGATCGAGGGCGAGTTAGTTCGGCGGGCGGTTCGGCAAGCCAAGGGCAACAAAGCCAAGGCAGCACGCCTGCTCGGACTCTCCCGCCCCCGACTCTACCGCCTCCTGGTGGAACACGGCCTGCTCAAAGAATCCTAACCCTTGGGCTTCCATTCGATCTGGTCATTCCCATACAGGCTCCGGTTCCAGGGGATCGGCCTTCCTGCCCTGGGCCTCCGATTTCCTGCTCTTCCGGGACTCCGATTGCCCGGTGCGGAAAGCTGGGATGGCCAGCGAGGGGGGCAAATGCTTTCCGTGGATATGCCTCCAATCTCCCTCCGCTCGGGAAAGCACAGAATAGAATACAGTCGGCCGAAGAACTCGGAAGGGTACGGGGGCAAAGGTCCGTTCTACGGATGGACGCCCAGACTCCGTTCGATTTGGCGGGCTTTGGTAGAGAAGCCGGCTGGGCCGGTGCCTAAGTCGGCCTGTCGATATTGCTCGCAAAATTCCGAAAGATCATTATCGGTAAACCCCTCCCCGCGCACGTTCCACCCCGCACATCCTGCCAACACCACCACCAACAACAAGATCCTCCCCAAACTCCATATCCGAACCAGCAGGCCCATCAGGGTCTCTCCAGGCAGCCATCTTTTGGTTATACTAAGGAAATTGGGTAACATTTAGCCGAAGGAAGCGGCGTGAGGGTCGTACTCCCAAATCCTCTCTGCCCCGGCGGGACAGTGTAGGGTGAGATATTGGGTTTGGACTCAAGGGGGGGACACCCGGGGGACCACGCTCGGCGTGCCCGACCGGGGACCTGACAACCAGGTCCCTTTCGTCCCCTCCCCCGGGTGAGTCTTCGGCTCAGCCGGCCTTCTCCCACCAGGGGGAGACGAGGAGTTTCATTCGGCTAACATGTTACGAAGCCGGGCAATATTATCTCTCCGGTTGTATCTTGTCTAGAGGAATTTAGGTAAATTATGGAAAATAGGAACTATAGGAAATTGGTAACACTTTGGCCGAATGAAGCAACCCGCTGTCCGGCGGCCTCAGGTCAGTGTGGCACCGCCGCGTAAGCAGCAGTCTAGATGACATCGCCTTCTACTGTCTGGACTGCCGCTTTCGCGGCAGGAACACAGCCGAACTTTCCCTTCGGCAAACGTGGTACGGAAATTTTGGCGTAGCATAGGCGGAAACCCATAGATCATATTTCTTCCGGGAGGTTAAAACCATGAAAGTGTGTGTAAGCCGACGTGGATTTCTTCGTTGGGGCACCGGGGTGATGGCAGGGGCTTGGGCGGCGCCGACGGTAATTTCGGCTCGTGCCTGGGCAGGAGCCAACCGGCGGTTGAACATCGCCCTGTTGGCCTGCGGCGGACAGGCCGTCCAACTGGTCCCGTCGATTTTGCAGGCGGGTGAAAATATCGTGGTGTTGTGCGATGTGGATGCCCGGCAAATTGCGCACATGAAAAAGACCTTTGCTGGCAAACTGGACAACGCCAAAATCTACGAAGACTACCGAAAACTCCTGGACGAAGAAAAGACGGTGGATGCGGTGGTTATTTCGCCGGGCCAGCGCTGGCATGTGCCGATGTGTCGGCGTGCCCTGGAGGCAGGCAAACACGTCTTTTGCGAAAAGCCGTTGGCCCACAGTGTGGCGGAGGCTCGGCAGATCGGCCAATTGGCCCGTCAAAGCAAACTGGCCACGCAGATCGGCACCCAAGGCGGCGCCACGGACACCTTCCGCCGCAGTATGGAAGTGATTCAAGCGGGTCTGTTGGGCCGCATCCAGGAGGTCCATTGCTGGATCAATCGCGGCTTTCCGCCCAGTGCACCGATCGACACCAACCCAGATCCGATTCCGGAGGGGTTGAACTGGGATTTTTGGTGCGGGCCGTCGCCGCTGTTACCGTTTAAGAGTTATTACCTTGCCGCCCCTGGCCAGGTGGGCTGTTTGCATTGGGGCCGATGGTTGGCCTTTGGCGACGGCCATTTGGCCGATATGGGCGCCCATGCGATCAACCTCCCTTGGCGTGCTTTGAAACTCGGACCGCCGGCCAAGGTCTCCGTCAAATCGGCGGAACCGCTTCGGGACAGCTATCCCTCGGCCAACACGTTCTGCTGGGAGTATCCGCAGCCGGACGGCCAGGTGCTCCGCTTGTGGTGGCACGACGGCCATCAAGCGGCTCCGCCCGAACATTTGGGAAAGGAACTTTTGTCAACCTATGGAAAGGTGCCCACTAACGGAGTGCTCTTCGTCGGCGAAAAAGGCATCCTCTATGCCAACGCCTGGGGGGTCGGCGGGGTGCTGAAACTTCAGGGCGAAGCCAAATGCCGGGGGGTGCTGGACCATGAAGCCGCCAAACCCATTCCCCACTCCTTGCCCCGGGCCAAGGGACAAAACCACATGCAAGAATGGCTCGATGCCTGCAAGGGGCTCGGCCAAACCTTCCAGCCGCTGGAAATCGCCGCCCCCATTGCCGAGGTGGCCATGATCGGCATGGTCGCCCTCCGAGTCGGCCAGACCATCCAGTGGGACGACACGGCCATGAAGGTGCCGGGGCTGCCCGAAGCCGACCGCTGGATCCATCTCGAACAGCGGAAAAAATGGCTCTAACCTGCCCGCCGGCAGGGCGAGGCAATTTTCTTTGGCCTTGGCTTCCGCCCGAAGGAGTAGCTGGGGGTGAAAGGACTGTTACGGGAATATGTCGTTTTTTGGCAGGAAGTGTGGCGGGCATATCAGACCACCGGCGCGATCTTACCGAGCAGTCGGTCGTTGGGCCGGGCGCTGGCCCGCTATGTAGGCCGCCAGGACCACCCCCAGTGGATCTTGGAAGTCGGGCCGGGCACCGGCGCGGTAACCCGCTGGATTTTGGCCCGGATGCGGCCCGAAGACCACTTGGACCTGGTGGAACTGAACGGGCGATTTGTGGCCCGCCTCCGAGAACGTTTCGCTTCGGAGCCCACCTTCCGCCAACTGGAGGCCCAGGTCCGAATTTTCCACGCTCCGGTCCAGCAGATGCCGACCGGCCAACCATACGATCTGATTATCTCCGGATTACCGTTGAACAATTTTCAAGTCTCCGACGTCCAGGCCATTTTGGAGAAGATGATCTCCTTGCTCAGACCGGGCGGGATGCTCTCCTTTTTTGAATATATCGGAATTCGGCGGTTGCGCAGCTTGGTGGCCGATCGGGCGGATCGGGAGCGCCTGCAAGGAATAGAATATTTGTTTAGAAATCTATTCCGGCAAGCCGAAATCCGCCGAGATTGGATTTGGCTAAACCTGCCGCCCGCCTGGGTCCACCACTTGCAACCTCCCTCAGCTCCAGCCACCAGAAACAACCCGCTCAGAGGCTGTCCCGAAATTCCGTTTTTAGCCGGATGGACCACCAACCGGCGGCCTCCCAGATTGCCAAAATCCCCATAAAACAGGGGCTTTGCTAAACCGGAAGCGTTTGGCAACAGTCCAGGCTGCCACCTGCTACCCATTTCGGGACAGCCTCTGAGACAAAACCCTCCCTGCCGCCTGCCTTCCTTGGGGCGCAAGCAGGGATCGAAGGGCTTCCGTTCGCACGGAGGAGTACAGCCGTGAAACTACTTACCATCGAGACCACCTGCGACGAAACCGCTGCAGCCGTCGTAACAGATCGGTTGGAGGTTCTTTCGTCGGTGGTGGCCTCGCAGGATCGGCTTCATGAGCGGTTTGGCGGGGTGGTGCCTGAGATCGCTTCCCGGGCGCATCTGGAGCGGATTTTGCCCGTCATCGACGAGGCCCTGCGCCGGGCAGGGATCGGGCTGGCCGATTTGGATGCCGTGGCGGTGGCCACCACGCCCGGACTGGCCGGTTCGCTTTTGGTGGGCCTGATGGCCGCCAAAACCATCGCCCTGCTGCAGCGGATCCCCCTGGTGGCCGTCAACCACTTGCAGGCCCATATTTATGCCTGCCGGATTGCTAGTGGGGAAGATGTGTTCCCCTGTGTGGGATTGATCGTCAGCGGCGGACATACCGCCTTGTACCGCTGCCAAAGCCCACTGGATTTCCACATGCTCGGCTGCACCATCGACGACGCCGCCGGAGAGGCGTTCGACAAAGTAGCTAGCATGTTGAACTTGGGCTATCCGGGCGGACCAGCCGTCCAGCGGGCTGCCGCCGCCGGCAAACCCCAGGCCTATCCCCTGCCTCGACCTTTTTTGGACGATCCAGACCGCTTGGACTTCAGCTTTTCCGGGCTAAAAACGGCAGTCCGCTACCAAATCGTCGGCCCCGGCAAACACGATTTCCGTTCCCTCCAACTCCAGCCACAGCAAGTGGCCGACCTGGCCGCCAGCTTCCAGGAAGCGGTGGTCGATTGCCTCGTGGGTAAATCGCTGCAGGCATTACAGCGGACCGGATTCCGCACCCTCTGTGTGGGCGGCGGCGTGGCCGCCAACCAGCGATTGCGCCAGCGACTTTCCGAAGAAGCGGATCGGCAAGGATTTCGACTCTTCTTAGCCCCGCTGGCCCTGGCCACAGATAATGCCGTCATGGGGGCCATCGCCATCGAACGGCTCAAAGCCGGCCTGGTCGAACCGCTGGATATCGAAGTCTCCCCCGGCCCCCTGCGGGCATAAAGGAAGGCCGATGAGCCGGGCGTCTCTACCATTTCCAAACACTTCGACGAGTTGAAGCGGGCCCGGAACAACCCGCAGCTAAAAACACGCGTGGAGGATATTTGGAAGAATCCTGCAAAATATCTCGATGAATTCGGGAAGCCCACCAAGGCCTTCGACGAACTGCTGGCAGGCATTAAGAAAGGGCTTCCCTCCCCTCCGTCGCCTGGGCCAATACGAAGATTACCCCGAACAATCTGGACAACCTTAACAGCCTCTGTGGCAGCGATCGGGCATTTCCTCTGGGCAGCCACGGCAACTGTAGCGAGACCGCTTCTCGGCGCCTTAGCTGCGTTCATACCCTTAGCTGGGCAAGCTCTCTGGGCGGCGGCGATTCAGATTGTGGTACTTTTATTTTTGGCATTGCTTGCTTTGTTGTGGCTGCTTCCTATCGGTTTGCGAGTATTCAATTGGTTGTTTTGGAAATTGTTGCAGGGGTTTGTCCGCTGGCAAGGCCATAAGTGGCCGAGGCTTGTCGAGTGGACCAAACAACACCAGGATCGTGTGACCGAAGAAACCTATATCTCAGCGGCCCGGAAAATGCACCGTGGGCTGTTACGCATTGGACTGTTAGGCATCCAGCGGGTGGGTAAAACGACTTTTATGGTCATGTTGTCCAAACATCTGCACCGAGCGTTTCCCGGGGCCAGTCTCCGCCCATATCGGGATCAGGATCACGAAGTTCTCCAGCAAATGGAAAACGAGGTCCGGTTTTGTCAGCGGACGAGCCAGCAGCGAGAACTGGCTTTGGCGCTCACATGGCCGTTCTTTTGGGAAACTCCGGAGGACGCCCCTCCGGCCCCGAAGCGACCAGACGCGCAAGCCGACCAACGGGCAGGCAAGTTGGAATTGGCTTTGGAAGTCGTGGATTATCCCGGAGAATGGGCCCTTCAGCAGGATACCCGGCAGAAGTTGAAAGAGTTCTTGCAAGGCGTGGATGGCCTTTTCGTAGTGGTGGACCCAACCGATTTAGAGCAAGCCGGCCCAATCGCTCCCACTTCAGAATCCAGCAGCCCTCCATCCCGAACCGAGGTACAGCGGCATGCCCTGGAATGCATGTTTGCTAAGGACCGGCTTGACCTGGGGCACTCCTTTACGCGCTCGCTTGGCATTCTCCTGACCAAGCGGGATGCCTGGACGGAGCCGATGCTCCGCCGGTTGGCCGAGAAACAAGGCCGCGTGGACGAGCAAAAACTGGCGCACATGGTAGAACTGGCCAAAAAACCACGCCTCTCCCCCCAAGAATCCGAAGAATTAGGCCGAGGGGTCTTTGAGCTCCTTTATCCCGGCCACTTTGCAGCCCTCCAGACCCGATTAGAAGAATCCTGTCGTCCCAAACCATCTTGGTGGGGGCGGCTGTGGCGCCGCATGTTCCCATGGTTCTCCTTGGATAGCAAACCCCAATTGAGGATTTTTGCCGTCTCTCAATTAGGCGTTCCCCTCGGAAAGCAAGTCGTGGAATATCGTCAGAAAATCCAACAATGGGAGTGCCAAGGTCGGCCAGGGCCACAACCGCAAATCCAATTAGATTTGGACTCCGCAGACCCCTCCGAATTGGACATCCTTCATGCTTTTCCCTGGATGTTCAACAGCATTCCGGAAGGTTGGCTGTGGACCGCCCAACGCCAACCAGCAGGTTTCTGGTGGTATTTCCCCGTCCTGTGGCGCTTTTTCTCTCCTAAAGGCCGAATCATTACCAATATCCAGCGCCGATTTGAAGGCGCTCCCGCCATCCAAAGAAACATCGCCGTTCTTCGACGACATGCTCAAGTGACTTTTGGCGTAGGGTGTGCGGTGCTCATCTTCCTGGGATTCTGGGGCAGTGAGGCGTTTCGCCAATCCGAGATCTCCGAAGGGAAATCTCTACTGGTCCAAGCCCAGCAGAACCTATCCAAGCCGGAAGCCTTGGATGAAATTAGCCAGAAGTTACAAACCTGGAGGGAGGAGTCTCTTTGGGCCGCCAAAGATTACCAAGGGCAAGCCGAATACGCTGTACAGTTGCTGAAGGATCATAAGGAGTTGGAAAAACTCCGAGGTCAATTACGCCAAGAGAATATTTCTCTCGAAGAAAGAGGACACCTTTGTCAAAGATGGTTCGCCAGGTATGTGGATCTACCGGCCCCTCCCGAGGGCTGTCTAGAGGAACTCCAGAGCCTATATAAGCAAGTTCAACAGCCGGTGGACACGATCGCACAGAGCTTAATAGAGCATTTAGACCAAGAGGTATCCCAAAAAGCCAATCAAACAAACTACGAGGAAGCGTACTCTCTGATTTCCAAGGCGCGCAACTGGTTCACCCCACTTCCGGACTCGCTGCGCAGCCAGTGCGAGAACAAATTAAAAGAAATCGAGAAACGCCATGCACGCATCCATGCCCAGTGGATGTGGGACAAAACCGAGAAGGAGATTCAGGAGCTGCTGAAGCAGGCAAACCCCCTGGAAAGTTATCCAAAGGCCGTTCAACGGGGCAAAGAAACTTTCTTTCCGACTCAGCTCGCCGAAGGAGACAGGGAGAAATTCGAAAGGCAAAAGGCCGAACGTTTGGAGGATCTTGCGCAACAATGGTTCGACAGGCTAAAGCATGAAATAATTCTAGACGAAGGCAAACCCGAAAAAGCCCACGAACTTTGTGAGGAATTCCGAAAAAGAGTTCACTGGGGCAAGTGGCCGGAGGAAATAGCTCAACTAAGAAAAACCATTGCCGATGAATTCGTCCGAAGCTCCGTCGAAAAAGCAAATACACTAACCTCCCAAGGGGACTACGAAAAAGCCAAAGAGCAGCTCGAAAGCTGCCGCCCCTATGTGCGTCAGTGCCAACCGGAGAATCAACCTGCATGGTATGACGCTCATATAAGGATATTCCGAACCCAAGAGGCCTGGACGGAATTGATCGAATTCATAGATACTATTCCAGCCCACCTCCGCGATGCCCAGTGGAATAAAAATCTGAAAGACGAGGTCACGAAAGCATGGCAAAATTGGTCCGAAAAGATCGAAGAACTCTTCCGTACGCCCGATCCACGCATAGAAGATCTAGAGAAAAAAATCTCCTGGGCAAAAGCCCGTGGTGATATGCCTACTGAAATACAACAAAAGCTGCCCGAGTGGGAAAAAAGGATGTTGCCCCTCAAGTTCACGCGAGCAATGAAACAGACGGAAGATTTAATCAAGGAAGGCAAACTTACAGATGCCCATAGACTGTTGGACCAATTCCAACCTTCCTTGCGCAATCTGCCTCCGAAGGAGAGAAAAGACTGGTTCGAGCGAAAGCTTGAGTTATTTAAACGAGAGCCGAATTATCTCGGAGCGTACCGTTGGTTGGAAGGCCTCGATAGCACCATTTTCCCCGACGCGGATTTCTCCCAAAAGCGAAGCGAGCTTCTTAACCAAGCCGTCCAAAAATCCCAGGACGATTTCCACACGTATCTGAAAAAAGAGCCTCAAACAGCTTTCTCTTTCTTATGGAACGAGACGTCGTCTTCTGCTCGACCAAACGCCTACCGAGAGAAGCTAAGCCCGTGGGCGGAAACGGAAGTCAAATCCTATATCCATCAACAAAAAAGCGAACACATCGACCAATATATCAAGCAACAGCAGTATGACCAAGCGAAGCTCGCCGTGGATAGACTAAAAAAGGAATTGGACCAATGGGCGGAACGACCGAGGTTCCGTGAGCAACTCGAAGAGCTTGCCAAAGAAATCGAGGCGGTTCGGGTGAGCAGCAAATTAGACACGTTGGAAAAGGAGATCCACCGCCTTGCAACAGATACCCCGATAGCTACTTTTAATCAATTATACCAACAATTACAAGCACTACAACCTCGACTTCCTCAAGTTCAAGATGACCAGAAAAAACGATGGGACGCTCTTCAGGAAAGACTCCTAACAACATGGGAAAAAGTAGAATACGAAAATCTCCGTACCTACCGGAACGCTCTTGATCTTGACAAGTTAGACGAGGGACTGAAGCGTTATCTGGACAAACAGTGCCCCTATCGAAAAAAAAGCACCCCGGAACGGTTGAACGCAGCTCAGCAACTCCAACAATGGTTCCAAGCGTTCGACGCCCTTCGGACCTATCAAATCTCTGAAATACATACTATGTCGATTCCGGAAGGTTGGATACAAAATTTCAAATTTGCTTTCCGGATCCATATCGATCAAAACCAGGAATCTTACGGGCCTTTTCCCGTTGGAGGAGATCACCGCATTGATTTGCCTAAGGCGATAGAACTAAAGTGGAAACCTGGCATGCGCGTCGAAGTGGAGATATGGCACAAGGAGGTGGACAAACAAGGTAGTTACGTAGGAAAAATCGCACCTGGAGGAAAATATGGCCTGCTGAAACTTCTTCTGGATGCGCAGAATATCGATACTAGCGACACAGCTTTCCAAGAGTACAATTGGGCAAACGCTCGCATTCGCCTTCACGCCCACGGGATATACCAGCCGCCTGCGTTGCCCAAACAATAGTTGACGGATCGGCTAGGGACTCCCGGAGGCAAAGAAGACGGAATAGATGACAATATATCCATCCGAATTGGCCCTCATGAAGCAATCAAGGAGATAGAGCGTCGTCGGGATCGAAAAATGCGCGATCTGCTAAAAAGCGGGGCGTCCGACGATCATGAAAATCATTACCTTATGGTAAGCAAATCCGGTAAACTATAAATATGTATATTACTTCCTTTAGTCCCCCTTGCAAAGGAAATTCCACCGATGGCGAGATGGATGAAACGGCTACTTGTCGCTGCCCTGGCGATTTTAAGTATGTGGGTTTTGGTGGAAATAGGAAAGACCATATCCCCATCGGCTCCCCCAAGTTCCTCAACAGGCAGTTCGGACGGCACAGAAACCGACGTCCATCACGAACCCCAGGACACGGTATCGGAGACAAAGCCTGATCCCGTGCTGAAGCGGCTTGAAGAACTCCTTTCCGATTGGAAGGTTGAAGAAAAGCCTCGAAAGTTGAAAACGCTTGCCGACCAATATGGATGGACAGGTGTAAATATTGTCAAAGAGCACGGCTTTCAGGGGGCGGAAGCAATTTTGGCTTTGGGCCAGGAAGGCGTGGCCCTGATGCGAGAAGATCCCGAAGCCTTCCAAAAATTGGCCCAACGGTTCGGGGGGAAAATCTCTTGCAAAATCCTGGTCTTGCTTCATAAACATCTGAAAGAGTTTCATCGCAAAGGGTATCTTTCCACATTCCTCAAACTGCTGGATGATATAGAGGCATTCCCAGAGAACGCCAAAGAATTGGCCGAAAAGTACCCCCTCATGATCCCTTTTTACCTGCTGGCGCCGAAAGAAACCGAAGAGGCGCTTCGCCTGAATCCAGAACTTGCCTTTCGGTGTTTGATCCTCCTGGATTTATCGAAAGGCAAAGAAGATGTCAAAAAAGTAGCCCAGATGTTTTTGGAAGTGAACGAAAACTCCAAAACGTGGATCGAACAACGTGGGCTGGATGGACTATTGTTGGCGAATCAATTTCCCGAATGGGTCCAGCGGACTCCTCCGATGGACTTGCCTATCTTTTTGCAAGTTCTTTCCACCAACCAAAAAGACCTTCGCCATTTGAAAGAGTTAGGAAAGATGGACCTGGCATGGGAGGCATTGAGCCGATTTGCCTCTGAGGCCGACCAAGCGCCGGCACAGCGCGGAGATCGCATGGCTTCGAAGGACGATTGGTACAGCCTAGCAACGACCGATGAACGTTTAATTCGTTATCTGGTGGAATTCGACCCCCATGCGAAGATCCTGGAAAAATGGTGGCCTTGTTATCTGACCTTAGAAAAAACAGGCCCCCTTTTGCCCAGTTTGATCATGGATGGGTATCATGCGGATCGCTTTCCCCAGAAAGCCCGCAAGGCATTCCGCGCCCTGGAAGTGGCCGCCCAAAAAGGAGAAAATGAGTTATTGCATACCTACCAAATTCTTGTCCGAATGGCGCAGTTTCAACCGGATCCGCCTGACAAGCGGTGCGATGAAACCTACGATCCGTACTCGTTTCGGTTCCATGACCTTTTAAATCGTTTAGACCATCGTGTGGTATTTTACGTTCTTGACGCCCTTAACCATTCGGGCAAGTCGGATGAGGCTGCTGAGGTTGCTTTGACTCAAGCGTTTCAAAGGCTCCAAGATCGTGGTTTGGATGAATTAAACGGATTCGAGTCCCCCCCGTCCCTATTCATTCAATGTATCCCGGGATATGACGCATATCATTTAATCTGGGTTCTCTCGAAAGGCTACACGCCCACATGGAGCGAAGGGCTTTTCGGTGTGTTAGATGTCGTCTTTACTGCTCCGGATGTGATAGGGATAGGGAAAGCCATAGGGATAGGAGGGAAAGCCATAGTTAAGGGTACGACGATGAAAGAAGTGGCCGAAGCAGCAACGAAAAAAATGCTTGGCAAGCTTTCAGGCCGAGTGGCCAAAAACACGGTTGAGGATTGGGCACGGCGTGGCGTGTGGGAAATTGTGGCCTCTTCCCCGCACGTTGTTAAACAGGCCTCTGTAACCGGTCGGCTCGGATGTTTGGCCTACTGGGCTGAACGATCTGCGAAATTTTTTAATATTGCGATCAGGGTGAGCAAAAAAGCGGCCGTTATCTTTGTCCGAGAATGGGCCATTGGAATCGGCGGCGCCAAGACTGTTGAGGAACTAGCACACTTGGCCGCCTCCTCCCACCCAGCGATTCATCTGATGGCCGAAAAAATCTTCGAGTTCCTCCAAAACTTAGAACAACCGATTCGGTAACCTACGGCGTTAAGTTAAGGAACCTCTGAATAATGCAACGGGGACAAAAGATACGTATTTCGGGAGTTTTTGGAAAACCCTGTATATTGGGCTGCTTGCAACGCTAGCACCCAACAGGTTGCAGCTCTCCTTGGCAACCTTCGAGACTGAAAACATATTCAAAAGTCCATATAATTCCCGATATGTTCAGGATTTTTTAGAGGTTCCGAAAAGAAATCCCTCAAAAGGAGATTGGTTCTCACTTCCGATAACCCAAAGAGTTACGAAAAAAATGGCAAAAACTTAGCGGCCCCCGTGGGCAAAAATGCACTGCCCCCGAAAGCGGAAAGGCAGTACTACTTTACCGATTTCTCCCCGCAGCTATTCCCCAACTCGATTGCTTGGATGAAGTTATAACTCCCTCTGCGATTGCCCCCAAGGCGGAGAGGACAGGATTCGAACCTGCGGAGGGCTAAAAATCGCCCTCATCGGTTTAGCAAACCGACGCTTTCGACCACTCAGCCACCTCTCCGAAATCTCTGCCCGGAGAACCAATCCCCGGCAAAGAGAATTATATTCGCTTTTCCCACGAACCGGTATTTCTATGCAAAGGATAAAGTATAAGGCATTTCCTACCCAAAGTCTAAGGTACTCGAACTGTAAATAAACTGGCTACCATCGCGAAAACTGGCAAAAAATGGCCGATTCGCTCCCAGGAACTGAAGGAATCAAGCCGCCGTTAGACCCCTTATTTAAAAGTTATGGCCCAAAGTGGCGTTGCCGTTTACTGGTAAGGTATTCCCCCATCCAATGACAGTTATTTCCTACCCAGTGTAAGATATTTCCCGCGCAACGGGTAGGTATTTCGGAACATTTTAGCCGAATGAAAAGGCGTGTTTTTCCCTCGCCCTTGCCGGGACAGTGCACGGTGAGGAGGGCAATATAAGGGAAGGGCACGGTTGCCTTCTTTTTGGCCCCCTCACTCGGCGGTGCCTTTGGCACTGCCCGCCTTCGCCACCGGGGGAGAGGCCGTTGAAGTTCATTCGCCTAACTAAGAAAGAATATTCGCCCTTCCAAAAGCGGGCAATGGCTTTTTTCATAATGTATCTTACCATTTTGGAAAGCCAGTAAAAGCCCCTCTTAGTGGTAGGATTATCCCCATCTTAATGGGTATTGCTGAGGCCTTGTCCGGACACCGGAGGGTTAACTGGCCCCCAAAGTTAAGGAGGCCCCCCTTCGGCATCCGAGGCATCTCCTCCCCTACTTGAACACACTTTTAAACCTGTAACACTTTGGCCGAATGAAGCAAACCGCCGTCCGGCGGCCTAAAGCCAGGGTGTTACTGCGGCGAAAGCGGCAGTCCAGAAAGTAAAAAGTAAAAAGCATCTTGCTCCGGTTGGGCCGGAATCAATCTGGACTGCTGCTTACGCAGGAGTGAGACATCGGCCCCCTTCATTCGGCTAACCCAGAATGACATGACACCTCGGCCCTCTTCATTCGGCTAACGTGTTCCTTAAACCCGTTTTGAGGAAGCCTAAAGGATAGCCCAAATCGCCCGGTGGCCTCGACCAACTCAAAAAATCTTCCGATAAACCGACATGTCGGAATAGTGCGGGACCAGCCGGGGGTGGGCAAGGCGGCTCCCCCAAAACCCCATAAAAACTTCTGTTCAAAGCAGCACTTTGGAAAGGCAAAGCTGTTTGGACCATGCGGATCAGGCCTTTAGCGAGTCGATTTTGAACCATGGTCTTTTCGGGGGGACTATTGCCCCCATGGGGGACAGGCGGCGCATTCCCTTTTTCTGGTAGGATTTGCCCCCTCAAAAGAGGCATTTCGAATCCCTTTGGCCAAGGTGGATTTGGACAGGGAGATTCGGAAGGATAGCAGGCGTTACCTCCAACGGGGGGCATGGCCACTCCGACTTTATTTTCGCCGAGATTTTCGAGAAGATACCCCAGACAAAGAATGTGATTTTGGTGATAAAAATAGTCAACATTATAACTCTTTCTCCTCAAAACGGGGTTCTTTCGAAGAAGGTTCGTAAGATTTTTCTCCTCCTTTGAGGGGTTGGTTTGCTTTAACTCTTTGCTAGATAAATGGTTAGAATCCCACTTTCCCTTGGCCACTCTTTTGGGGGACGGCTCTTGACACTCCCCCTGTCTAGAATCAGGCTGGAAAAAGGGGAGGAACAAAGCACTTCCAGTTTGGGGAAAAAGGCCAACGTGCCTTTTTGTTGCTCGCCGAACCCAGAGGTCCCCCAGCGAGGGGAGAATAGGTGGCCAACTGCACGAAGCGAGGGCGGCAGGGTTCGGGCGAAAATGTTTCGCGTGGAAACCATTTTCCCATGCCGAAATCTAGGAAAAAGCGTCCGTTTGCACCGCTGTGTGAACTGCAACTGCCCAGTCATTGTGGGCCGTGTAGTTTGTCGGCCTGTTTGTTTATTTTGGGCATTACGGCGACCCAACGGCAGTTGGCGGCCGCCGCCGGTAAACCGGTGAGCATTTTTATTCATGGAGTGGATGAACGAGGCTTGCGTCGGGCGGCCCGGCAGTTCGGCGTGCGATCGGAATTTGTGCTGATCGACGATCGGAGTCGAGGCAAGGAGTTTGCCCGTCGGTTGCGTGCCCATCTGCGGCAGGGAAACCCAGCCATTTTGCTCTCCAACGATTTTGAGCATTGGGTGGCGGTCATCGGCTATCTGAGCAAGCAGCGAAAGTTTATCATCGTAGATCCCAAGGAAAAGCGGGCGGTCTTTTCTCGGTGGTCGGAAGCCACTTTGCTTCGCCGGGGTTGGAACGAAGCTAAAGGGCCGGATTCCTATGAACCCAGTCAATATTTTGCTATTTTGCTGAGCCGAAAAGACGGCCAGCCGCCCAAGTGGAAAATTTCCGAAGCCTGGCTCCGGTTATGCGAACGGGGTTCGGTGGACACGGCGGAGAATATGGCCAACGATTTAGCGGAAATCGCCGCCTTGGCCAGTCCTTCCACGGAAAACATTGAAGAAGGCCCCTATTTGGCTGAGTTCCTGGAAAAACACGAAGAAACGATCCTGGGCAGCATCATCCACTGGGCCGGAGGCAACGGCGACCGCACCCGAAGTGATCTGCGCACCTTTTACCGGGATTATACGACCGTGGCCAGTTCCTCCGGGATCCGGATTGCGCCCAATGCAGATACCACGCTCCTGGTGGCCCAGATTACGGCCATCTTGTCCGCCTACTGGTGGGGTGCCCGGTTCTAACGGTTCTATTGGTCTTCGCAAAACCAAAGCACACCGAGGTAGCCAAAACCAGGGAATTTCATGCCTCTACGATTTGCGAAGATCATTAATGGAAAAAAACCCGGGCAGGACCTATTTGGCCGGATGAACCCAATCGCCTCTTCCATGGCGGGTTAAACCCAGCGCGTCCCTGCCGCGCAAGCGGGAATCCAGAAAATACAACGCCATCTTTCCGGACTGCTGCTTTCGCAGCAGTGGCAGACGCCGGTCCCTTCGTTCGGCTAAGAGGCTGTCCCGAAAATCTGTTTTTAGGCAGAGGAACCAGGCCACCGGCAGCTCCCACCCTGCCAAAAACCTTAATCAACAGGCATTTTGGGAAACTGAAAGGGTTTGGAAACAGGCTCGGGCCGGCCGGGGTACCAATTTCGGGACAGCCTCTAAGATGTTACCCGGACCGAATATCCTCCGGACCGGTTATCCTATGGATCGGTGGCCATCCGGCCGGTGGGCTGCTGGTGCGTGGGAATAAATGGGAATAAATAGGTGAAGTCTATTCCCCCGGCAGGGGGCTCCAACTGGGAGGGGGTAAAAGGGGTAAAAGTTGGCACGAAACTCCCACGGATTGTGGGAATGACTCCTGGTGGATACACTTAACATAGGATCGGTTTTGCTTCTATGGGTTATGGGCATTTTTTGAAAGGAGGAGACTCCCATGCAGCGGACGAACTGGCTATGGCTGGGTGGACTGGGGTTGGCACTTGTGGTGGGTTGGCTGGGCAGCCGGGGGGCTGGGATTGACTCCGCCGGAGGCGGGGAATCACCGTCCCAAGGCCTGATCGGGTATCTGGTACACGATGTCTATTTTACCTTGAAGGATAAATCCCCCGAGGCGAAGGCTGCCTTTGTGCAATCCTGCCAAAAATATCTTTCCGGGCATAAGGATGCCGTCTGGTTTGCCGCTGGCGTGCGGGGCCAGGAGTTTCAACGCCCGGTCAACGATCAAGAATTCGACGTGGCTTTGCAGGTCATCTTCAAAGACAAGGCCGCCCATGATACCTATCAAGAGCATCCCCGGCACCTGAAGTTCATCGAAGAAAACAAGGACAAATGGACAAAAGTGCGGGTCTGTGATTGGTACCTCCAGGCCAGCGATTCCCCTACGGTGCCCGCGGCCCAAAAATAGCCAGAATACGTTAGCCAAGGAAGGGAGGTCCTTCGAGGGCAGACCTCTGGTACGCCTTTTGATCCAGACTGAAGAGGTCCTCCTAGCGACTCCCTCCGCTGGTTTGACTGATGTCCAACCGGCCTCCCCCGCCCCTGGCGCTGGGCCGATGGGATCCCAGAAGTATTTTTCCCTTTCGGATGGATTCCCGGTGCCCTGGTTACTCAGAGAAGAGGGGTTTCCGGTGGGGAAAGGTGCTGTTTAAAAAACGCCGATGTACGAAACATTTGAACATACAGCCGATTTGGGCCTCCGCATTCGCGCTGGATCGTTAGAACGGCTTTTTGAAGAGGCCGCCGAAGCCCTTTTGGCGGTGCTGGTAGTCAATCGGGATCAGGTCCAACCTGTCCGGCAGAAAACCTTAGGCCTGCAAGCCAGCTCGGTGGAAGACCTCCTGCACGATTGGCTCAGCGAGCTGCTGGTGCTGTTTGCCCTGGAAAAACTGGTGGGCCGGCGGTTTGAGGTGCATTTGGGGCGGGAAAACGTGCAGGTGGCCGGGCCGCCGGAGGCAATGGCTTCCCTTATGGGCCAGCCGATCTTTCTAGAACAAAAGGTATTAAATGGCACCATTTGGGGGGATATCCTGGACCCGACCCGCCATCAGATCGGGACCGAAATCAAAGCGGTTACCTACCACGGCCTCCGGGTAGAACAACACGCCGACGGCTGGCTGGCCGAGGTGATCCTCGACCTGTAATTCCAGGGGAAAGCACTAGCTTGGCACGCTAGGGGGGCGGAGCAGGCTGGCCGAGGTCATGCTCCACCTGTGAAATGGCCTCCGGGGGATGATGCCCTTGCCGATTCCTCTGAAAACCCAGTTTTCTAGATGGACCAGGAGGATTTACTAGAGTGTCCCCCATCACATCATCCCTCCTGGTCTCCATACTCTGTATATAATGGTAGGAAGTCTTTCCAAAGAAAGGTGAAAAGACACACCGGCAACCCCCCAGGAATGGGGATATGGAATGTGCCCAGAACAGAAGACCGAGCAGATTTTCTCCCTCTTCAGGGGGGATGCCAGTGGGTTTTTCAAAGGAGGAACCTATGGAATCGAAACGGTACGAAGGACCTCTGGAACAGGTCAATAAATATCTTTGGCGGATACCGGTGGGATATAAATCGGGGATGCGGGTCGAAGGCCGGATATATGCGGATGATCGGCTGGTGGAGCAGATCCGGGCCGATCAGGCGCCGGAGCAGGTGGCCAATGTGGCCTTTTTGCCGGGGATTCAGGTGGCCAGTCTGGCGATGCCTGACATCCACTGGGGCTATGGATTTTGCATTGGTGGAGTGGCCGCCACAGACCCAGAAGAGGGGGGTGTCGTTTCCCCCGGTGGGGTGGGTTATGACATCAATTGTGGCGTCCGACTGGTCCGGACAAACCTCAAAAAGGAAGATGTTCTTCCAAAAATCAACGATCTTATGAATCTATTGTTCCAAAAAATCCCCGCCGGTGTGGGGGAAGAAGGCCCCTACCATTACACCGGCAAACACCTGGACCGCATCCTCGAAGACGGCGCCCAATATTTGCTTTGCCAAGGCTATGCCACCGAAGCCGACATCGAACACACCGAAGAACGCGGTCGAATCCCCGGCGCCGATCCGGATGCCGTTAGCCCCCGGGCCAAGGAGCGGGGCCAGGACCAATGCGGGACCCTCGGCTCGGGCAACCACTTCCTGGAAGTCCAAGTGGTCGAGGAAGTCTTCGATCCGGAGGCGGCCCGGATTATGGGACTGGAGGAAGGCGGCATCTGTGTGATGATCCATTCGGGTTCCCGGGGCTTGGGCTATCAGGTCTGCGACGATGCGTTGAAAGAGCTTCGACAGGCCCCGGCTAAATACGGCATTTCGCTGCCGGATCGGCAGTTGGTCTGTGCCCCGGTTCGCAGTCCGGAGGGGCAGAAGTATTTGGCGGCCATGCGGGCGGCGGCCAACTACGCCTGGGCCAACCGGCAACTGCTCATGTGGCAAACCCGGGAGGCATTTGCCGAGTTTTTCGGCCAGCCCTGGGAACGCCTCCAGATGAACCTGGTCTATGACGTAGCCCATAACATCGCCAAAATAGAAAAACACCGAGTCGGAGATAAGATCAAGGAGGTTTGCGTACATCGGAAGGGGGCGACCCGATCCTTCCCGGCCGGGCATCCGGATGTGCCCGAGCGGTATCGGCAGATCGGCCAGCCGGTCATCATTCCCGGCGATATGGGCCGATCCAGTTGGGTGCTGGTGGGCCAGCCCAAGAGCATGGAGGAGACATTTGGTTCCACCTGTCATGGGGCAGGCCGGGTGCTGAGCCGACATGCTGCCATCCAAAAGGCCCGTGGCCGACGCATCGACCAGGAACTGGCCGCCCAAGGCATCGTGGCCAAATGCCGAAACTGGAAAGGCCTGGCCGAGGAACACCCGGATGCCTATAAAGATGTTAGTCTTGTGGTCGATGTGGTGGATAAAGCAGGACTGGCCAAGAAGGTGGCCCGCCTCCGCCCCATTGGCGTGGTCAAAGGGTAAAACCACATGCTACCGGCGTAACACGGAACCCGACTGACGAAATGGGCCTCTCCCACCAGGGCAGCGGCGTACCGGGGGCCCGCTTCCGCGGGAATGACACGCTGAAGTTAGCCCGCCAGACAAGAGGAGATTTGCTTCGGTCGGCTAAAATGTTCCTTATCGGCACCTCCCTCTTTTTTCAGTAAGGAGACCCGATCATGCGGCGGCAGACGGCTTTTGCGGGTGGGATCACAGCGGCCACAGCGTTGCTATGCGGATGGCTGGTTTTCTCCCTTGGCTGCGGGGCCAACCAGGCCAAACAACCAGGTGCTACTCCGGAACAGGCGTCGGCCCCCTCAGGACAGGCGGAACACCAAGGAAAACCCCAATTCGTCCTTACCAGCCGGGCGTTCCAGTACGGCCAACCCATTCCCAAAAAATACACCGGCGACGGGGAGGACATTTCGCCGCCCCTGCGCTGGGACGGCGTGCCGGAAGGGACCAAAGAGTTTGCCCTCATCTGCGACGACCCTGATGCGCCCAGTCCGGATGCCCCAGCGCCGGAACCCTGGGTGCATTGGGTCATCTACGGCATCGGGGCGGATGTGCGCGGTTTGCCGGAAGGATTGGCCAAGGTGGAAAAACCTCAGGAACCGCCCGGAGCGTTGCAGGGCCGCAATTCCTGGCCGGAAGGGGAAAACATCGGTTATCGAGGCCCCGCCCCGCCGCCGGGAAAACCCCATCGATATTTCTTTCGCCTCTATGCCCTAAGCCAACCCGCACCCAACACCCCGGGACTTACCAAACAGGAACTCCTAAAACACATCCAAGCCCATATCCTAGCCGAAGCAGTCCTCATGGGGACCTATCAGCGTAAGTAGTACCCACCTTGAAAGCCTTTTTTAGCCGCATGGCGACCGTTGCAGTCGCCCCGGGGGAGACTGTCAACCTCTCGGAATACGTGGTCGAGTTTCCCCACCTCGCGGAGGATAGGACGATGGGAAATTCCATGAATTTCAGTACCACAAAGGCTTCTTGCGGGGGGCCGGTAGGTACGGTTAGACTACCGGCCATCGGCTTGCTTGTTACCGTTCCACTCCAAATGCTCCTGGCACCGGCAATTTTCCTGGCACCGATCCGAACGGAGGAAGTCCAACCGGCCCTTTATGCGGCCGAAACGCTGAAAGGGGCTTCTGGACAATCGGTAGCTGTGCCGGGAAACCCTTCGGGTGCCCAAACTATATTGGCTGCCATAGCGGCGAACCCTTTGGTTGTTCAAGCGAAATCGGTTGCCGTGGCGGCGAACCCTTCGGTTGCCCAAGCGAAATCGTCGGCCGCCCCACCCAAAGCGGCAGCCGCACCCACCCTGGCCGCCGAAGAACCCCGGCTTGCTTCGGAAGAACCCCAGCCGACCACGGACCACTCCCCCCTGCCCGGCACTCAGCCCCTCCAAATGGAAGGCGACATTGCCTTTGCGATGATCGACGGTGTGGATCGATTTTTACTACGGAAAATCGATCAGGCAGCGGAAAAACGGCCCTCTTTTTGGCGACGGGACTACAGCTCGCCGGAGGCGTACCAGAGATCGCTGGAGCCGAACCGCCAACGTCTGGCCCATATCCTGGGTGTTCGGGACGAGCGGGCCAAGGTGGACGGATTTGAACTGGTCGCCACCACCCACCAGCCTGCCCTGGTGGGCCGGGGCACCGGTTACCAGGTGCTGGCGGTCCGTTGGCCTGCCTTTGGCGATGTGTGGGGGGAGGGGCTGCTGCTGGTGCCGGAAGGTCGAGAGCCGGTGGCCGATGTGGTGGCCATCCCCGATGCCGACGTGCTGCCGGAACAATTGGTGGGCCTGAAGGAAGGTGTCCCGGCGGAGTGCCAATATGCCCGGCGATTGGCCGAAAGCGGGTGCCGGGTCGTTGTCCCCACCCTGATCAGCCGACAGATGACCCACCGGGGCGTGGAAGGCCGACGAGGGGCGCTTTTGACCCATAGGGAATATCTGTATAGGTCTGCCTATGAACTCGGCCGACACCTGATCGGCTACGAAGTCCAAAAGGTCTTGGCCGCTGTGGATGGGCTCCTGCGAGAACAGGCCCACTCGGGCCAGGCGAACCAGCCGAACACCTCGGTCCTCCAGGCTGCTTTGCCGGAGCGAAAGATCGGGCTGATCGGCTGGGGGGAGGGGGGGTTGCTGGCCCTGTATGCGGCTGCTCTGGACATCCGAATACATGCCGTCTGTGTGAGCGGCTATTTTACCGATCGGCGGACCATCTGGCAGGAACCGATCGATCGGAACGTCTTTGGCCTTTTGGAGCAATTCGGCGATGCGGAACTGGCAGCCATGGTGGCGCCCCGATCGGTGATCATCGAGGCGGCCAAATCGCCCGAACTGGAACTGCCCGGCCAGGGCGGCGCACCGGGCCGATTGACCACCCCGGCCCTGGAGACCGTCCGGCGGGAATGGGACCGGACCTTGCAACTGATCGAACCGCTCCGTCCCAAGCCGATGTTTCGGCTTGTCGAAAGCGGCAACGGCACCGGGCCGTATGGTTCGCCGGCTGCCCTGGAAGCATTTTTGGAGGCTCTTCGACCGGGTAGCCAACTGGCCCCTTTGGGCGAGGGGCCGAAAAAATTGGTCGCCGGTTTCGATCCAGAAGCCCGGCTTGCCCGCCAAATTCACCAGATCGACCGGCACAACCAACAGCTTTTGGCCGAGAGTCCTTATGCTAGACAAAAATTCATTTCCAAGCTGGACTTTTCTTCCCTAGAAGCGTATGAGAAGTCGGCGGCCGAGTATCGCCGATTTTTCTACGAGGAGGTCATCGGCCGGTTCGAGGACGAGCTTTTGCCGCCCAATCCTCGCAGCCGAAAGGCGTATCAGACAAGCACCTGGACGGGCTACGAGGTGGTGCTGGACGTTTGGCCGGATGTGATCGCCTACGGCTTGTTGCTGGTCCCGAAGGACATTCCGCCGGGCCAGCGGCGGCCGGTGGTCGTCTGCCAGCATGGACTAGAAGGCCGGCCGCAGCATGTGATCGGTAAAGAAATGTATGGTGCCTACAAGGCATTTGCCAATGCCCTGGCCGAGCGGGGTTTCGTGGTCTTTGCCCCGCAAAACTTGTATCTGGGCGGGGATCGGTTCCGCACCCTCCAGCGCAAAGCCAATCCGATCAAAAAGACCCTATTTTCCATTATTACGCCGCAGCATCAGCAGATTTTGAACTGGCTTCGCAGCTTGCCGTTTGTCGATGGCAGCCGGATCGGTTTCTACGGGCTGAGCTACGGCGGGAAGACGGCCATGCGGGTGCCGGCCCTGCTGACCGACTACGCCCTGTCGATCTGTTCGGCCGATTTCAACGAGTGGGTCTGGAAGAACGCTTCCACCCGGTCGCCGTATAGCTATGTGTGGACAGGGGAATACGAAATTTTCGAGTTTGACCTGGGCAACACCTTCAACTATGCGGAAATGGCAGCCCTGATTGCCCCTCGACCGTTTATGGTGGAACGGGGCCATTTCGACGGCGTTGCGCCGGACGAAGCCGTCGCCTATGAATATGCCAAGGTCCGCCATTTGTATGCCGCCCGGCTGCACCTGCCCGAACGGACGCAGATCGAATGGTTCGTCGGGCCACACACCATCCACGGCCAAGGCACATTCGAATTCTTGCACCGCTGGCTCAACTGGCCGAAAACAAAACCGTAGTAGGACGCCATCTCCAGGAGAGCCTTAGTTTGTAACTTCCGAAAATGGAGGGAGTGAGGGAAATCGGCAGAAAAGGCGTCCAAGGGTCGGGGGATGCATGCTTCGCCGGAGGCGGCCTCGGAAGCTCCGTAAATTAGAGAGGGCTTAAACTTTCTAGTTTCCGGCACATGCTGGCTTCCCTCCGAAAATGAATATAAGTACACCAATAGCCTCGGTTGGGAAAATATGAACAAAATATCCTATTCCCCGGCCCCTTCTTTTCATAGGAATGCTATGGGGTTGCTGGGCGGTTCCGTCGGGAAGTTTCCGGAATAGGCAGTCCCATAAGGGAAAGGAGCAGTTTTAAGTCTTCCCAGGTTTGGCGTTTGGCCGCAGGGGTGCGCAGCAAATACGCCGGGTGGTAGGTGCAAACCACGGGAATGCCCTGATAGAAGTGGACTTGGCCGCGGAGTCGGCTGATCGGTTCGGTGGTGCCCAGCAGATTTTGGGCGGCACAGGCACCCAGGCAACAGATAAATTTCGGCCGGACGATGGCCAGTTGCTTTTCCAGGAACGGTCGGCAGTTTTCCGCTTCTTCGGGCGTGGGGGTCCGATTGCCGGGCGGCCGGCACCGCAAAATGTTCATGATATAGACATCGGATCTTTTGAGGCCCATGCCTTTTTCGATCATATCCGTGAGGAGTTGTCCGGCAGCGCCGACGAACGGCTCCCCAAGCTGATCTTCATCCGCCCCCGGAGCTTCGCCGATGAAGACCAACTGGGCATAGGGGTTCCCTGTGCCGAAAACGGTTTGCGTGCGGTTTCGGACCAGTTCGGGGCAGCGTCGGCAACGAGCCACCTGGGCGGCCAACCGCGCCAACGCCGCCACCCGATCCTCCGGCTCGGCAGCGGGAGGCCCGGCCGATTTTCCGGAAGCCGAACAGTCCGACTCCGTGGGCGAAACGCTGCGGGCTTCCGAAGCCGTCTGCCCTTCTGCGGGGGATTCCGCGCAAGCCGGCGGAACGGACGTAGCGAACCGGGCTTTGGGCAGATGCGTCAGACCGGCCTGTTGCCAGCTTTCCAACTGTTGCCGAAGTATCCGAACCAGTGGACCGGCAGGATGTTCCTCGGGCATCTGGATTCTCCTTTGAGCGGTCGTATCGGGGATGGGTTATGGCAGACCGAATCCTTCTCTTCTCATCCTACTGGGCATGAGCAGACCAGCTGGGCATGAGCAGAGCAGCATTTGAGCCTTCGTGGGCGCTTTTTTCCATCCTTTGCCATCTGACCTGGCTGCCCTGCACTCGTTCTGCTTCCTCCTTTCTAACCCTCCTGCCAACGGTCCAGCTTCCTTCAGGCGGGCAGACGGGCGAAGTTTTCCAACATCCGCAGACCCACCGACTGGCTTTTTTCCGGGTGGAATTGGGTAGCGAAAAGCCGACCCTGCCCAATCGACGAACAGAACCACACCCCATAGTCGGTCTCCGTAGCAATCACGGAGCCATCCTGAGGCACCACGTAATACGAATGGACGAAATAGACATAGGCTCCCTCTTCGATCCCGGCAAGCAGGGGATGCGGCCGACGGATCTGAAGTTGATTCCAGCCCATGTGCGGCACGGCATATTCGGCCGGCAGGTCAAACCGGACCACCTCCCCCGACAGAATCCCCAGGCCTTCGTGCAGGCCGTCCTCATGACTTCGGTCAAACAACAGTTGCAGACCCAGGCAGATGCCCAGGAAGGGTTTTTCTTTTTGGATGGCTTGCCGGATGGGTTCCACCAACTCCAGGCGGCGAAGCTCTGCCATGGCATCGGCGAATGCGCCGACGCCGGGCAGGACCAAATGGCTCGCCTCGGCCACCTGTTGGGGGTCGTTGGTAATCCGAGCGGGAAATCCTATCCGTTCGAATGCTTTCTGAACGCTTCGTAAATTCCCCATCCCGTAGTCAATGATGGTAATCATCTCTAGGATCGATCGTTCACGGATCCCTTCCACATTACGATTCGGAAAGAACCCATTTTATTCGGGGACAAAGTATTCGGCCAGGAGAGGATCGTTCATGTCGAAACACACCAGTTGGCAGCCGGGAAAACGCCGGGCCAGTCGGCTGCGCAGATCGACCAGGCTGGGTTGCTCGGCTCCTAAGGTCGTTCCGGGCCGGATGAGCACCATTTCGGTGCTCGGTTGGAAGACGTCGGGCAGGGTCTCTAGGAGCGGCAGGAGGCGATCTTCCGCACAGGGTTGGGCCAAGGCCAGATGGATCATGGCCTCCTCCAAGAGGCCGGTGGAGGTCTGACCGAAAAGCCAGATGGGGTCCTGGCCTCCAATGGCTAATCCCAGGCGGTTGCCTCCTTGTCGGCAGGCATGGACCAGAAGGGTGGCGGCGAAACTGACCGCCTTTTCTACTGCTTCCTGGTCTTGGGCCTGGGAGTGGGCCGGTTGCCAAAGGTCCAACAGGATGACCAAATCCCGGTTCCGAAATTGCTCGAATTGGCGCACTAGCAGCTCCTGATGGCGGGCCGTGGCGCGCCAGTGGATCCAGCGTCGGCTATCGCCGCTTTGCCAGGGGCGGACGCCGTAGAAATCGGCTTCTGAGCGGCCGCTCTGCTGCTGGCGGCGAGGCACGCCTTCAAAGGCGTACCGGTGGTGGGCGATCCAGCGTCGGCCCAGATGCCCTATACGTGGATACACTATCACCACTTCCGTGTCCGTCAGCTCCCGGCTGTGTCGAACCAACCCGAATGGAAACCGGCTGCTCATCCGAATCGGCCCAAGTCGATATCGGCCTCGGTGGCTGAGCCGAGCCCGATAACTGGCCATCTGTCTGCCTCCCGCCGGGAGATATGGAATATAGATCTTTCCCGAAGCCGCCAGTGGGGGAACGGTTTCATGGGCAATTTGCTCTTCGACCACCAAGGCCCAGCAGGCACTTCGGGATTGGGTGTTGACCACCTCGACTTCCACCACCAAAAGATCCCCCGCACAGATGGACCGGGGCAAACGACGTCGGACCGTAATGCCTCGCAGCGCCCGGCCAGCCCACCACCAACTCCACAACAGCGGCCCTGCCATCAAACCGGCCACCAGAAAAAGCAGGTTGATCTGCCGAACCCAGGCGCCGGCCAAGACCAGCAAGACCACCGCCAAATAGGCCCAGCCTTCTAAACACCAATGCGTCTCGATCGAAGAGTTGTTTCGACTGGATATCATCGGGAAGGCATCCTCGGACGGACGACATCCCTTGGGCCGGCCGCCTTCCAAGAGGCGCCCCCTTTTCGGCCATGGGAGAAGGCAAAGCTCTTCGTCCCCGGCCCTTTTGACTTGGAGAGGCGAGGCATTTTCAATAGGTGGATTCTGGTTAGGGCAAGATTTCTAGGAGCATTTCCAGTTCAATGGCGGCGCCCAGGGGCAGAGCGGCCACACCCACAGCCGACCGGGCACCGACGCCGGCTTCCGGCCCGAACAGGTCGGCCAAAAGTTGGCTACATCCGTTCAGCACAGCCGGCTGCTGTTGGAATTCCGGCGTGGATTGGACAAAACCGGTAAGTTTCACTATCCGTCGGATCCGATCCAGGTTGCCCAGCGTCTGCCGGAGCGAGGCCAAAAGCTGGAGGCCGGCCCAGCGGGCAGCCTGCTGACCTGCCGCCACATCCATATCGGCGCCCAGCCGACCGGTAATCACCCCGCCTTCGGCATCCATCGACAGGTGTCCAGATGTAAATACCCAATTTCCCACGATCACCACCGGCCGATACAACCCCTTGGCCTCCGGCGCCGGCGGCAGCACCAGACCCAACTCCTGGAAGCGTTTTTCCACGCTCACGGATGGTTCCTTTTTCCAAAGCTTCTTTCCCTTTTCTTTTTCCTCGCCGAGGTGCAAACCTTAAACAATCTACCACCCTTTGGGGAAAAACGAAAGGGAGATACGCCTTGTGGACCGGCGTATCTCCCGGCTCTAGTTATCCGGCGGCGGTTGGCATCGCCAACTCAACGATCTTTCCAACGATCTTTAGGCCAATTCGTTCACCAGTTTGATCTTAGCCAATCGGCAGAACCGCTCCAGGTCTTTGACGATGTCGCCCAGCACGGTGGAACGATGCAGACCGTGGCTCCAGTTCCGCCAGAGTTTTTCTACGTCACCATCGACGCGTACGGTGATTTTGGTTCGGCAGCCGCGCGGCACATCCGGCGCATCAATGATCTCGCCGGTAAAGTAGATAATCGTATTGGCGTCCACCAGGAGGGCCTGGGTGGCCCGCTGGCCTTTGGGCATGAAGACTTGCGGGGTAACCCCCTCTTGGCGCTCCATGACCGTGCGGATTTGGTAGGGCATATCTGGCGTATTCGGCCCGGCCATTTTGACCGACCCCATGCAGTGGGCCAGGATGATCGAGTTGGTGGATTGATCCACCGTCGGATCGCTGATAAAGCCGGGGCGGCCCACCAACCCCTGGAAAATGATATGCGTCATCGCAGACCGGAGGTCCGACTCGCAGATGCCGCCCAAACCTATGCTATTAAGCCGAGAGAAACCTAAACACGGATAGGCCGGCAGTTTGATCGTCTTGTCCCACATGGTGCCGTAGCAATCCACGGTGAGCACGGTGGCGTCTTCGTCGGCCAATAGCCGTTCAAACGCCAAGGCCAGTTTGCAGGAACGGAAGATTTCTTCCCGGCTGGGTTCGACCACTTTTTTAGCGCCGTTGATCCAGCGTTGGGTTTCCGCTTCGGCGTCCTGATCGGAGACCTTTTCGTAGGCGGCCACGACCGGTTCCAGACCGATATGTTTGATCTCCGTGCCGAATTTTTCTTTCATCGCATCGTTGAACGGGCTGGGCTGCCGAAGCGTTACATTAATGATCTTGGCTTCTCGGAGATGATGCAGCGCTCGAATCGGTCGGATGGCCACGGCCAAGTCTTTTTTATCGGCGCTTAAGATCACATCACAAAGCGGCGGCTCCTGCTGGCGAAGCATTCCGCCCCAACCGGACCATTCGTGGCCGGAATACGGGGCCGCAAAGATCATGGTCGGTCGTCCCGTGGCCAACAACCCTCCTAAAATCCCGGCGATTCCCATGCTCAGATGGATGGCCAGAATGCCGTCGCATTGGGCGATCCGTTCTTTGAGCGGTTCGAGCTGCTGGGGAGTGGTTATCAGTTCATCTACCGCCCATTCCACGTCGGCCACTTGGTCGGCCATGGCCTGGAAGGCTTCGAGATACGAGCGGCGCTCGGCCTCTAGGTCCATGGTGGGTTCGGGCCAATGGGCACCTGGCCGACCCATGAAAATCCGAGCAATTTTCACCTTGGAGCGGCGACAGCCGGGGCTGATCAGTTTGGTGATCACCGGGGCACCGGCTGCTTCGGCTCCGAAGCCCCATCGGCTCATCCCCGCCAACGCCACTCCCGCCAAACTCAACTGGAGAAACTCCCGACGTTCCAAATGAACTCCCATTGCTCAGTCCTCCCAAAAGTGAACAAAACCATTCGCCCTTCTCACTTGCCTGTATCCACCGGGAGCGACGCCCCCAATCGGTGGTGTTCGATCCGATTTTTTGCCCCTAACATCTGGTAGGGGGGCCGGGCGGGTAGATACAGTCAAACTAATAAAACAGCCGCCCTTCTATTTTATGAAAAGCCCTCTAGGGAGTCAACCTACCTTGGAGTATTGCTCTCCTGCCAGGAACGGCTCCATTGACATAGAGTAACATTTTAGCTGAATGAAGCAAACCCGCCTCTTCGCCGGGGGCAAACCCAGCGTGTCATTCTCGTGCAAGCGGGAATTCAAAAAGGAGACCTTCATATTGCGTGGGTTTCCCCCTCCGTCGGAATAAGCCGGGATTCCCGTTTGCGCGGGAACAAGCCTGGACTGCTGCTTCCGCAGGAATGACACATCCCTGCCCTTCATTCAGCTAATTTGACTATATCCGCCCGGCCAGGCCCCTCAGCTTGGAGGGGGTAACAATTGGCCCGAACCCCACAGATCGTAATAATGACTTCCGGTGGATACAGTCAACCTAAAATGTTACGGGAATTTATTGCCTCTACAATTTGCGAATACCCATAGGTGCTTTTCCGAGGGTTTTCCTAGCGGCTTCTTGCAAGCCCCCCTACTTGTTTTTCCTGCCGATCCGAAAGAGAATCCTTTACGCTGCAACGATTTTTGCCGAAAATATTCGGTGGTGTGATTCCGTTCCAAAAGAACTCATAGAGGAGGTTTCCGTATGGCAGATTCTAAGATGACACGGCGTAGGTTTACTCAGGCGGCGGTGGTCGGTACGGCGGGGCTGACCGCCCTGTCGGCACGCCAGGTCTTGGGGGCCAATGAGCGGATTCGGTTAGGGTTTATCGGGGTGGCCAATCGGGGCGGCCAACTGATGGACGCCTTCCTCCAACATCAGGATTGCCAGATCGTGGCCCTTTGCGATGTGGACAAACGTACTTTGGAGAAAGCCAACGGCAAAGTCGAGGGCCGGGCAGAAACGTATACCGATTTCCGCAAGATGTTGGAACGGAAGGACGTAGATGCGGTGGTCATCGCCACCCCGGACCATTGGCACGCCCTGCAAACCATCTGGGCCTGCCGGGCCGGTAAAGATGTTTATGTTGAAAAGCCGCTCTCGATCACCATCTACGAAGGCCGACGCATGGTCGAAGCCGCCCGAAAATACAACCGGATCGTCCAGGTGGGCACCCATCGGCGATCTTCGCCTTTGTATGCACGGTTGGCCGAGTGGTGTCGGGCCGGCAAAGTGGGCAAAATCACCGTCAGCCGGGCATATCGGCTCAGCAACATGGCGCCCGGCGGCATTGGACGTGCTCAGCCCACTCAGCCGCCGCCCGGCCTGGATTGGGACATGTGGTTGGGGCCTCGACCTGCGGTCCCCTATCGGGAAACCATTGCCCCGTATAAGTTTCGTTGGTGGACGCCCTATTCTTCTCAGATGGCCAATTGGGGCGTCCATTATCTGGATTTAATCCGGTGGATGACCGGTGAGTTGGCGCCGGCTTCCGTTTGTGCGATGGGCGGCCGGTTCGCTGTGGACGACGACCGCACCATTCCCGATACCTTGGAAGCCTGCTTCCAATTTGCCTCTGGCCGATTGGCCATCTTCGGCCAATACGAAGCCAGCGGCAATCCCATGTTCCCCTACGGCGAATTGGAACTCCGGGGGACGCTCGGCACGGTGTATGCTGATGAACGGAAATTCAAAATCGTTCCGGAACGTGGCGGCCAGTTCCAGGACCCCAAACCCCGGATGGAACCCGTCGAAGAATCTGCTCCTCCCGATCTGCCCAAGGATAATACGATCCTTCATGCCCGGAACTTCCTGGATTGCATCAAAACCCGTCAAAAACCCAACGCCGATGTCGAAGAAGGCCACCGCTCCACTACCATGAGCCTTTTGGCCAACATCTCCCTGGTCGTCGGCCAGCGACTGGAATGGGACGCCCAGAATGAAAAAATCATCAGCCCCAAAGAGGCCAACGACTTCCTCCACTACGAGTACCGCAAACCCTGGTCGCTGGATTAAAAACGTAGCCCAACATCGGGCTTGGCGGAAGGTGGCTTGAAGGTATCCAGGCCCCGGAAACAGGATTCACCCCAGGCGCCGGGAACAGGATGCACCCCAGGTAGAAGCCTGCTGGCCACTCACAGGGTCGGCGGTTCCGCCAAGGCAACACCCAGGCCCGATAGAGAACCAGGGAACATTTTAGCCGAATGGAAGAAAACAATGGAGAAGTCAGTGGCTTCCTTCGGCTAACGGATTACGAAACCAGGGCGATGGGCTTGGGAGGCCGATAGGGCCAACGGGCCAATGGTTTAGTCTTCCGCTTCTGGGCTGCCCCAGATGGGCGTGCCGGAACCACGGATGGGAAAGCCCAAGCGTTTGTCGGCCAGGTAGTTGATCAGGGGGCGTCCGGAATACCAGCGTCGCAGGTTTCGGCAAAACAGTTCGGTCATGTTGTCGATGCGCCATCGGCTCTGACCGGCCACATGCGGGGTGATGATCACGTTGGGCATGTCCCAAAGGGGGCTATCGGGCGGAAGTGGTTCCGGATCGACCACATCCATGACCGCCCCGGCCAAATGGCCGCTCCGAAGCGCCTCGATCAGATCGGCCGTTACCACCAGCGGGCCACGGGCCATATTGGCCAATAGCGCCCCCCGTTTCATCCGGGCTAACCGCTCCGCATGGAATAGCCCCCGGGTGGTGGGATTCAGCGGCAGGCAGAGGATGACCACATCCGACTCGGCCAGCAGATCGTCCAGCCGATCCGCCGGCCAAAGCGCCGCTACCCAGGCCGGTTGATCGACCGGAAACATGTCGGTAGCCAAGATGCGGGTTCGGAAGGGTGCAAGCAGCTCGGCTACCCGCCGCCCCACGCCGCCAAACCCTACAATGCCGATGGTGAGCCGATGCAGGTCCTGCGTGGGCCGACGCACAAACGCATGGCGCTGCTGGTTCCGCCAAAATACCGGCAGACTCCGAAACCAGGCCGTCAGCAACGCCACCGTGTGCTCGGCCACCTGATCGGCCAAAACGCCCGAAGCGCTGGTAACAATAATATCCGATTCGATCACCGGCGGCACCAGGCAGTGGTCCATGCCGGCGGCCGACGACTGAATCCACCGGAGCCGACCACGACGCACCACCGCCTCCCAATCCACCTTCACCTTGGCATGGCCGCAGAAAATATCCGCCTCCAGGATTTCTTCGGCAATGCGTTCCTGCCCGGCATCGACGATCTCATCGCCCGGAGCGGCCGCAGCCGCTATCTGCAGCTTATGCCGGGCTTCCACCGGATAACAGAGCACAATCCGCATGGTTGCTTTCCCTCCAAGGGAAAATATAGTCATTTTTCTACCAGCCACCAGCAGTACTTCCGCCCATTTTGCATCTTCGGGGCAAAAGGGCGCCCCCCAAAGAGGCCTCTCCGGCGGCTTGGAAGGAGTCCGAAAACCGGAGAAAGCGCTTCGCTGCCAAAACCGGACTGCCCCGAAAAGAATCTATTTTGAAGTCGTGTTCGCCTTTTTCAAAGGCCCCCGGCGCAGAAATGGCCGTTGGAGAAAAGACGTACCCTTGGACCCGCATGACGGAGCGATCTTTTTCCCCTCTCCCCTGGCGCGGCAGTGGAGGGTGAGGGGCAATAAGAAAGGAGCAGTCGGCGCTTTCTGCCTCCGCCAGTCGGCCTGCCGCTCGCTTGCCGTGCAGGGTCAGTCCGCCTCTCGCACCCCCTGGGCAGATGCGGCGGGAATATCAGGGCAGCATGTTTTCGAACTCTTCTTCGGTGATGATTTTGACACCTAGTTGTTGGGCTTTGGCCAGCTTGCTACCCGGTTCGGCGCCGACGATGAGATAATCGGTATTTTTGGACACGCTGGAGCTCGGTCGGCCACCGTGGCGCTGGATCAATTCATGGATCTGGTCACGGGTATATTTTTTGAGTGTTCCCGTTACCACGAACGTCTTTCCTTCCAACGCTCGGGAGGCGGGGGCTTCTTCGGCGGGCAGGTCCATCTTGACGCCTACCTGGCGAAGCTCCTGGATGGTTTGCCGACCAAACGGGCTGTGCAGATAATCATACACGCTTTGGGCGATGACGGGGCCAATTTCGTAGATTTGACTTAACTCGTCCACGCTGGCTTTCATCAGGGCATCCATGGAGCGGAAATGTTCGGCTAGCACGGTGGCCACACGGACGCCGACATGGCGGATGGCCAGCGCATTGAGCAGCCGGGCCAGCCCCCGGTTTTTGCTGGCCTCGATGGCCCGCAGCAGATTCTCCGAGGACTTTTTGCCCATCCGTTCCAGGCCGACCAGGTCCTCGAACTGGAGCCGATAGAGATCCGCATAGGAGCGGACCAGGCCGCGATCGACCAATTGCTGGACCAGTTTTTCGCCCAGTCCTTCGATGTCCATGGCGTTTCGGCTGGCGAAGTAGAGGATGCGTTCCTGGATTTGGGCGGGGCATTGGAGGTTGGGGCAACGGATATACACGCCTCCTTCGTCCCGGACCAGTTTGCTTTGGCAACTGGGACACCGATCGGGAAAGACAAAGGGCTTGAGCGGCTTGGTACGGAGGTGTTTTTCCACCCGGACGATATGGGGGATGATTTTGCCCGCTTTTTCCACGACGACCACGTCGCCAATGCGGACATCTTTGCGGGCGATTTCGTCCGCGTTATGGAGACTGGCCCGTGCGACGGTAGTGCCGGCAATTTGGACCGGTTCCAGGTCGGCCACCGGGGTGATCGTGCCGGTCTTGCCCACCTGGACGCGAATGTCGTTGACCCGCGTGGTGGCCTCGTATTTTTCGAACTTGTAGGCGATGATCCATCGGGGGCTTTTCGTGGTGGCGCCGAGCCGTTCCCGCTGCTCGAAACTGTTGACCTTCAGCACCAGACCGTCGATCTCAAAATCCAATTCATGGAGGCGTTCGATCATCTGGTCCGCATAATCGCAGGCTGCTTCAAAATCGTCGAAACAGCGTACATAAGGACAGATCGGCAGCCCCCAAGCGGCCACCTCCTGGAGAAACTCCATATGGGTGCGGGCTTTCAACCCCTCGGCGTACCCCAGACCATGGCAAAAAAACCGGAGCTTTCGCTCCGCACAGAGTTTGGGATCCAGAAGGCGAATGGTGCCCGCGGTAACATTGCGCGGATTGGCGAAGGTGGGCAGCCCCTTTTCTTTTTGCCGCTGGTTGAGTTCCACCAGGTCCGAATTGGTCATGTAGATTTCGCCGCGAACTTCCAAGAGACGGGGGACTTGATTGCCCAGAAGACGGAGCGGAATGCCGCGCACGGTACGCACATTGTGGGTGATGTCGTCCCCGACGCGTCCGTCCCCGCGGGTGGCCCCTCGGACGAGCAGACCGTTCTCGTAGAGCAAGGAGACGGCCACTCCGTCAATTTTCAGTTCCACGACCCACTCGATCCGCTCGCCCGGCAGGAGTTTGTGCACCCTGGCGGCATAGGCACGGAGTTCGTCCCGGCTATAGGTGTTGTCGATCGAAAGCATGGGCACCAGGTGTTCGACGGGGGTTAACTCCGGGACCGGTTCCCCGCCCACCCGCTGGGTGGGGCTGTCCGGGGTGATTAGCTCCGGATGCTTGGCTTCTAGCTCTTTGAGCCGTTGCATGAGGCGGTCGTATTCCAGGTCGCTGATTTCTGGCGCCGCCTCCACGTAATACTTCCGGTCGTGATACCGGATCAATTCCCGGAGTTGGGCGATTTCTTCGGCTGGACTGAGGCCCATGACCACACCTCCCGACATCGGCCCTGTTGATCAGGCTCCGCCGGCGGTCTGAAGCCGGAAAAGGAGTTTTCCTGGCTGGGGGAAGATTTTGGGATCGCCATATTTCGGCCAGGCGAAGAGCCCATTGGAAACCGATTGCCTTGCCCCTTTCCCCGCTTCCGCCCGCCAGGGATTCTTCGGATAGGCCCACGAAGAACCAAACTGGTTATAAAGGAGCATCCCTCGATCCGGAGGGCCGAACGCCCCTATTTATAATGAAGTGTACTCTCAGGAAAGAGATTTCACAAGGCAAGGCACCGAAGGGCAAGATAGGCCCGACGGAGCACCCTTTTTAGCTTCCCTGGCTCCACCGGGAGGAATTGGGCCAGTCTGTGGTGTGGGAGCGATTTTTTCGCCCCTCCAAGGCGTAGGGGGTGGGGGATACGGTCAATCTGGGCAGCGGTTGGTTCTTTTGGTGAGTTGCGCCGCTCCAGCGATGTACCCCAGAAGAGGGATTGGCAAAAGCGGTTCGAGTGCCGAGCGTGAGAGGAACTTTTGTTCCTTCTTGACAATTTTGGAAAAGATCGTATCTTGAAGGTTTCTTTTACGTCAAAATTTCTATTCAGGTCAGAAAAGTTCTACCGGGGTCTGTGGGGATTGAGAATGAGTACGGGTTGGGGAAATTGTTCGGATTAGGGTATTTGGGAAAGGAGCAAGCCGGTGCCGAAGTCCGTCTTAGAGGCGATTAAGTTGGGCCAGTGGGATTACGAACCGCCGGAAGTGCCGGTGGAGCTTTATGAAGCCACCGATGCCATGCCTGGCACCCGGGCCAAGCTGGAGGTGATGGCCGAACGGCTCCGGGCGGGACTGCCCCTGTGGCACCCTTTGGATCGGCAAGATATGGAGGCAGATTCGCCGCCCAAAACCCGCCAAAAGCCTCGTCGCAAACCGAAATAATTCGGGCGGCATCCTCGACCCCCGGCCGGCCTCGAACATCTCCGGAACAGCCTAAATCGTGCCGGCCCGGCTCCGGAGAGCCTGTTCCGAAACCGGAGAGCCTGTTCCGAAAATGGGAGGCGGGCGGCGGGGCGAACCGTTTCTAACCCCTCCGGTTTCCCCCCAATGCCCTTTTTATTAGGGTTTTTGCAGCTTGGAGGCCTGCCCGGTGGGTCCTCCCTTCGGCTAAAAAATGGGTAACATTTTAGGCGAATGGAGGGGCGTGCTTGTCAGGCCCGCAAAAGCGGTGATCCAAGACACCCACCTCCAAGGGGCCGGACCTCCGAAGCAGGTCCCGCCGAGAGTTTTTTCGTTCGGCTAACATGTTACAAAACTGGCATTTCGGGACAGCCTCTGCAGACCCCTGTGGCCACCGCACCGCCTCGAACCCTTCCGCCGGGCCGGCACGTCTTGTTGCCCCCTGGCGGAAAAGATAGGCCGAACGCTTCCGGACGGTGGACAACGTCCCTCTTGCTATCCCAAAATGGGAGAAGAGGGAGAAAGACGGGCCAGGGCATTTCCGCCAAAGGGGAGAGCGGACTTTGCCGGCAACGGGAAGAGGTTGGCCAACCGGCCTGCCGCTCCGGGCGCTGCCGGCAACATCCCAATCGACACAGTTCCGGACAGTCTGCAAGGCATCCATTTTCCCAGGAGACCGCCGATGGCTCTTTTAGAAGTAATCCAATTTTTCGATCCCACCAATCAGACCTTGGTGCAGCGGATTCCGCCGGAAGGTTCGGCTGCCATTAAATTAGGGGCCCAATTGATTGTCCAGGAAAATCAGGAGGCGATTTTCTTTCGGGACGGCAAAGCGATGGATCGTTTCGGGCCGGGCCGATATACGCTGACGACGGCCAATTTGCCGCTGATTACCAGGCTGCTGACCTTACCGTGGGAAAAATCTCCGTTTCAGTGCCAGGTGTATTTTATCGGGAAGCAGACGTTCCTGGATCAGAAGTGGGGCACCCGGGAGCCGATCGCTTTTCGGGATGCGGATTTTGGGATGGTTCGGCTTCGGGCGTTTGGGAAATATTCATTTCGGTGTGTGGATGCGCCGCTGCTAGTGAATACGTTGGTGGGCACCCAGGGGCGATATACAACAGATCAGGTAACCCAGCAATTGCGGGATGGGATTGTCGCGCGGCTTGCCGACGTATTGGGCACGCTTCGGATCGGCATGTTGGAGCTACCGGCTCGATATGATGAAGTGGCATCAGCGGTTCGGCTGCGGGTGGCGGAGGATTTTGCGCGGTATGGGTTGGAGCTGGTAGACTTTTTCATCAGTGCGATCACGCCGCCGGAAGAGGTGCAGAAGGCGATCGATGCCCGCAGTGCGATGG
>Ga0209809_1000282_pt1 | contig 48307 bp, 32 predicted proteins | sample YNPMSTMetaG_FD_186172 | JGI IMG/M metagenome (GOLD analysis project Ga0209809, IMG submission 186172) | Anoxygenic and chlorotrophic microbial mat microbial communities from Yellowstone National Park, USA - YNP MS-T MetaG (SPAdes) (version 2) ...
CATACCACCAGGTGTACTCGTAGTATTGGCCGCTGCCGGGCGGAACTTCATAGTGGTCCACCGCCCAATAGAGTGGAAAGGTCATTCCCCGGCTTGTCCAGGGGTTCAATGTAGCGGTGGAATCATAAGGCGTGGTGTCGGTCCCTTCATGATGGCTATTGGGCAACAGGCTGAGGTCTTCAAAGTCGATGATGATGATCTCGGCTCCAGCCGGCAGAGGTCCGTGGGCCCAAAAAACGCCGGCCCATCCAAACCACACACCCAATGCACTTAGTTTCAGCCACTTTTTCATCGATGCAAACTCCTTAAGAAGAAAACCGGTTGTAAAAGGAAACCCTGTAACACGTTCACCGAATGGGGACACGTTTGTCGTGCCTGATGACAGCCCCCTCACCGGGCGGTGCCAAAAGCACCGCCCGGCCTCTCCCACCAGGGGAGAGGGGAGGATACTGGATTCCTGCTTGCGCAGGAATGACACGGTGGGGCCCCCCAGTGTGTGTCATTCCCACGAAAGTGGGAATCCAGTCCCCCTCACCCGGCTTCGCTTCGCTCCGCCGGCCTCTCCCACCAGGGGAGAGGCCGGCTGGATTCCTGCTTTCGCAGGAATGACACATAAAACCCCTTCACCCGGCCAACCTACGGTTGGCCGGCCTCTCTCACGAGGGAGAATGTCCCCCTCACCCGGCGGTGCCAAAGGCACCGCCGGCCTCTCCCACCAGGGGAGAGGCGGGATTAAAATCCTTCGATCACATCGCCGTTGGCGCGGGTACATAGGGCGGCCAGTATCCGGATATCTAAACTTTCCGGCAGGAAGCGGACCGAGCCGTCGCAAAACAGCCCGTTTGCCCCGCCCGGATGGACGCTTTGGATTTCATTTTCGGGCATGCCGGGCCACTGCCGATTGTTGATCGGATACATCACGTCATAGACGTTGTAGGCGTTGATCCACTGGCCGTCGGGCCAGCCGGCGGCTTCGGCAGCAGCCAACGTGTTGGAAAGTCCATCGCGGATATGGGCCGCCTGGAGGTATTTGTCGTAGAGCATCACGCCATTGGGCGGATTGTTTTGGTTCACCCGGCGAGTGCCGTTAATGCCACCGAAATCGATCGCCCCTCGGCCTTGGCGCAGGAGCGAGGTTCGGCCCATGCTCGGACACAAATACACCGGCAGGATGGTGGCCGCCGCCTGGGCGTTGGCCGGGTCGTCAAACGGCTTGTTAAAATCGATACGGTGATAGAGGGCCTCCTGTTCCAGAAACGGCAGCAGAAAGGCCGACCAGGCGTAATTTTTTCTCTGGATTTGGGAGGGGGATGGCCGCCACTCCAGGCCGCCGGCGGGATAACAGAGGTACTGGCTGTGGTAATTTTCCAGGGCCAGGCCGATCTGGTGGAGGTTGTTAAGGCAGGCGGTCCGTCGGGCCGCTTCACGGGCTGCCTGGACCGCCGGCAGCAATAGCGCCATCAAAATGCCGATGATCGTGATCACTACCAGGAGTTCTACAAGGGTAAATCCGTACATATTCGGCAGGAGGCAGGCTTGCCTCTTTCCCACCTCCGATGCACAGCGCATCGCTCTAGCCCGGCAAGCAGGAAGCAGGTGCCGGGCGGGAGGTGCTTGTCGGCCAACCGGCGCGGAGCCAAATCGAACTCGCTCACCCGATGACGCCAAGACCACCCCAAATCCTGCGCAGTCCGGAAGCCGGACGGTCCCCCCGGACCCCAGAAGGGAAACGCAGCGGTATATGTCCATAGGAACACCATTCCTTGGGGCAGAACTTCAGCGCAAAGCCAAAGCCCAGCCCACTACAGAATCCGTGGGTCAGAAAATACTGGCCAAAAAAGCACCAGGGACTTTGGGTTCCGTGCTGAGCTGACCCTCGCAGCCAGGCACGGCAGGGGCGTTGGTAGGTCTTCTGACTTGCGGGCATAGAAGCAACCCGGCCTTCTCATCGCAAGCGTAGCGACAATGGCCGATCAAAGACTGGGCTGCCTTGTTAGCCCGCTCACAGCGGCGGGGCCGTCCCGGATTCGCACCGGAGTTCCCTGTTCGTCGGCCGCCCAAGCCGAGCAGCCGACCACCAACGCCACTTACCAAAGAGCCACTACAGGCTGAATTGCATAAACTCTTTTTGGAATTTACCCACCCCCAGGGCCATTGTCAACAGCCCGGAAAAAAATTTTTTAGCCGAAAGTAGAGGCCTATGGGTCATTCCCGCGCAAACAGGAATCCAAGCTGCTTTGTGTCTGGTCCTGTGTTCCTGCTGGGCAAGCGGGCCCTCTGAGAGGCTGTCCCGAAATTGGTACTCGGGCGACGGCCCAGACCGTTGCCAAACCCTTCCGATTTACCAAAGTGCCTGTTTTGTGGGGGGGTTGGCAGTCTGGGGGCCGCGGTTGGCTGCTCCATCTGCCTAAAAACTGATTTTCGGGACAGCCTCTGAGAAATTCCAGAAAATCACGGGTCCTGCAGCCGATGGTCGGAGGGTTTGACGCCCTTCTTGTGGCCGCCGAAACCGATGGGCGTGGGCTTATATTCGCCCACAAAATCCACCTTGGCCCGCTCGGGCACCTCCATCCCCAAAAGCCAATACACGGCATTGACCAAAAGCCGGCGGAACCCTTCGCTTTCGAGGTCGCCGGCATGGCCCATGGTGGTGGTGAAGATTTTGGAAACTTTTCCGGTTTCGCCTTTGTAGGTTTTGAACCAGGCCACCGGCACGAGTTTCTTCTGCGGATTCGGCGGCTCCGTAGGTTTCATCCCCTGGAGGACCTGCCCCAAGACGACCGGCGTGCAATCCCCATGGAGCGTGGTCAATCCATATACATCCGACGGTCCCCAAATGTCCTCACAGCCACGAACCAGCGGATGATTTTTCATCTCCTCCGGAATGACGCCCCGGGTGCTTTCCTTGTTGTGGACGCCGTAATGGCTGACCCAGGTTTCGCCCAACACCTGCCGACCATACCCGCCCAAAAATTGCGGGTCTTTGTTATTCCAAGTCCATTTGGCATAAGGACTTTGGAGATTTTTGCGATAAAAGAATGGATGCGTCGAGGTGCGCAGCGCCAGAATGGGCCGGCCGGAATTCGTATAGTCGATGATTTCTTTCATCTGTTCATCGGGCAATTCCCGAAACCGAAGGAACATGATCATCAGGTCGGCGGTTCGCAGGGCCTCCAGCCCCGGGATATTGTCCACGGTCGTCGGGTCAATCTGGCCGGTTTTGGGATTAACCGCAAACAGCACCGTGCAACGGAATCCATGATGCTTGGCCAGGATTTTGGCCAGTTGGGGCATGGACTCTTCGCTGCGGTATTCTTCATCGCCAGTGACCAGGACGATGTGTTTGCCTCGCCCTGGACCCTCCTGGCCCTCCATGACCACCCACGGCTGCTCGTCCGCCTGAGCAACCAGACCACCCAGCAGTACACCCATCCATCCTAAACCAAGCCACAACATGTGCTTCACCATGGTAGAACTCCTTGGAAACAAGATCCTAGAAGCAAAGCAAAAAAACGTCTTTTGGTTTCTCCTTGTGGTGCGATTTGACTATTTTAACATAACCTGCCCACGTCGCCGCCTGCAACCCGAACAAATGGTGAAAATAATTCATTTTAAAAAGAACTCCTGCCTTTTTCCAGAGGCATTTACAGGATAGACCGATGCACGCCAGCACCAATGCTCCCGTCGGCAGTTACCGGCCTTGCCCAACCAGATTATAGGAGTTCTTCCGCTTTTTCATGTTAGACTTTTTAGACTTTCTTCCAGAAACTCCTTCAACAAAAGTGCGCTGAAAGCAGGCTTTTCCAGACTGCACATTCGGCGATACATCTTCGTGGAATCTCGGATCCAAACGACTCCGTCTAAAATAGCGATCCTCTCTGCATTCCCTGTGTTATCGGCTAACAACCGCATAGCATCTTCAAATTGAGCGTTCTGATGCCCTCCGAATTCGGTAATAAATTTTGTCTCTCCAATGATATATTGCGTGCTAGATGCTTTCTGCACTTTCGCCACAAAATCCGGACCTTTTTGTAACTGGCAGCCTAATTTTTCATTGGCAACGTTTTTCAATTCTCCATTGCTTCCTTGGAGAAATGCAATTCCTGAAGCCGTTTGAAAATCTTCTTCCGGAAGGAGAGGATAACCTATCTGGGAAATCCATTTTTTGAACAGGGTGCCGATTTGTCGGTTGAACTCTATGGGTTCTTCCAAAGAAGCTATCATACCCTCAAAGCCAAGAGATCGGATTGTTTGAGCAACTCGGGCGATCGTGGAGGGATTCAGCTCACAAAATTTAGGATTCTTGCCCAAAAAAGCCACGTAGGGGTCTTTAATCGGAAAGCGAAACTTCTTCCGAAGACCTAAGAGTCTTTTAACCAGTGCTAAATCGTTGCCGGAATGATAAATTGCGGCTAACTCTGTTTTGAGTTCGGGAGGAAGGGGTCTTCTGCCTTCTTGCTGCACCGGATAAACCTGATGAAGGCGATCGAGATAGTTTTCCGTATTAGCTAGCTCAATACTTTTTTCGATCCAAGGATTCATTCCGTTTCCTTTTCGAGGCGATACAACGTATATGCGGAGGCGGTTTTTATAGCAGCAAGTCTTTTTTTGGCTACTTCCATAGCGCGGGGGGAATGGTCGATGCCAATCCAGCGTCGGCCCAATTCTTCAGCAGCCACCAAAGTGGTTCCGGAGCCTACAAAACAGTCCAAAACGATATCATCGGGATTCGAGGAGGCCTCAATAATGACTTTGAGCATTTCCAGGTTTTTTTCTGTAGGATAAGAAGGATAGGGTGGATCTTTAAATTCCCAAATATCTTGACGTTTTTTCCCTTTTGCAAGAACTTCGTCCGCATAAATCTTTTTCCGAGGATTTCCAGTCGAGGACCATTCGATCAGTCCTGCTTCATCCAAACGATCTAACTCTTCGGGCAAATATCTCCAATGGCGTCCTTTGGGAGGTGTTAATCCTTTCCATGGTTGGCCGGTGGGGCCGTTGCGGGTTTCCCCAGGGGCATGAAGTGGAGTGGTGGTATATCTTCGCCCGTGCTGGTCGATCTTGGGAAACAGCCGACGGATATCCTCTTCCGACATCTCCTCCCTAGGCTCATGCCAGATATACCGATCCGTTTTGGAATAAAAGAGAATCATATCTTTGATATTTCCATACCCACGCCGTTGAAAGTTTTTCGGATTGCATTTGATTCGAGTAATATCATTAATGAAATGTTCTTGACCAAAAATTTCGTCCATCAAAACTTTTACATAGTGCCCCATTTTCCAGTCGATATGCACATAGATCGACCCATCTTCCGCCAAGAGCTCTCTTAATAAAATCAGCCGCTGTCGTAAAAACTCTAAATACTCTTTCCCCACCAATTTGTCTTCGTAGGCTTTCTCATCTTCATGGCTACAGCTGACGGTTGCCGTCCGAGAATGGCCAGCTTTAAATTCCTGGTTGGTGGCAAAGGGAGGGTCGATATACACAAGGCGCACCTGGCCTTTTATCCTCTCCTGGCATAACAAAATTTTCAAAACTTCCCGATTTTCTCCCAAAATAAGCATATTATTCCATCCGTCCAACCTCCGTTGCCCAAAAGAGCGTACCTTTTTAAGACTCATTTCAGAAGGAGCCTGGAAAAGTCTTTGTTCTTCTTCTTTACCAGGATATTCTAAGATAATAAAATGGCCGGTCATGGATTTCCTCCTTTCCGAAAGGCTACCGAGGAAACTCTATTTTTAGCCTGCCGGACGGCCAACGGATAGTGCCGACACCCCAACAACCCAACAGATCGCCACTTTGGGAAGGCAGCACTTTCAGCAATCACACAGGTCCTCCCCTTTGGGAAGCCGAGTTCCGATAACCTCTCAGGAAGGCTCCCCCTCCTGGGCCACCTCCAGCAAACGGAACCGATGGCCACGGACGGCAGGAGGGCTGTTGTGGAAGGTAAGTCCCCGATACCGATAGCCGGAAAAACCCCGATGGATATGGCCGAAGTACACATGCCGAACTCCTTGTTCGGGTCCATGGCCGATCCGCCGCAAATAGGCCAAAATCCGCCGGGCCACCCGACGCTTCGGATAGACCAACGGGCACAAGACTCTAGGTAATCGGGAGGCCAGCCAGAGATCGTATAGTTGGCTTCGGAGCCGAGCGGGCCGACGCCGATGGTGCCAGCGGATCCGAGAGGCGGCCAATCGCTCCGGGGTCATTTTGCGGTCGGCTACATCCCCATGGAGAAACATATGTTCTCCTAGGCGGAGATAATACGGATGCCAGTGAAAATTCGGATATTCAGCCGCCAACTCGTCCAGTCGGCACAAAAAAGCCCAATGATGGTCATGATTGCCCAGGACGAAATGGAATTGGCACTGCGGATGCCGCCGCAGTAGCCTCTGAAGCCAACCGACTGCTTCCCGCACCGCCCAGGCCATATCCCCCTTGGCAGCCCAGCGGACATCCAGAATCTCCCCCCCTACGGCCAACGGCGAGGTGAGTGCGGCGGCAGGAGCAGCCCACCGAAAATCGAAGATATCCCCACCCAACACAAACCGACTCGCTTGCGAGGCGGCCCGATCCAATAACTCCCCATACCGATCGGCCTGGGATCGCTTGGCCAGCAGATGCAAATCGGAAACAAAAAACCACTTTTTCATCGCCATGATCCTACCGAAGGAAACCTGCCCGCATGAGTTGACCTGGCCCGCCTGCCCCAGCACCGCCGCCTGCCTCACAACCGGAAATGGTCCCAAATCTTATTCCCAGCAAGGCGGCCTATTGATCTTCGCAAAGCTAGGGCCACACAACTCCTTGGTTTTCAGGCACTTCTATGTCCCTTGTAACAGTTTAGCCGAAGGAAGGTGTGCAATGTGTCATTCCTGCGTAAGCAGGAATCCAGGCTTGTTCCCACGAAAGCGGGAATCCGGGGTTCTTGCCCCGTAAGCGGGAACCCGACAATATGAAGTGCTCCTATGTTCTGGATTCCCACTTTCGTGGGAATGACAATAAAGAACCCCCTCACCCGGCCAGGCTGACGCCTGGCCGGCCTCTCCCGCCAGGGGAGAGGCGAGTTGCTTCATTCGGCTAACATGTTACTGTCCCTTGGTTTTGTGAACATGACGGATTTGTTTCCCCGCTGATAGATAGAGTTATTTTTCTCCTCCAGAATGTTGCGTTACGGTTCGATACCGATGAGCACCAAAGGCACAGCGGGCACGCCACGCCCCTGGCGAACCACATTGTACAATTCCCCTTCATAGTAAGGCACACCCGAACTCATCTGGCTTTGCAAGGATTTCATCGGAAGAATTTCGACTCCCCCATCAATCTGGTCACCGATATAAAAGGCCAGATGTTTAACGAAAAGATCATACGCCACAAAAGCATATTTTCCGAATCGGACTTCTACAGCAACGCGGTCTTTGACGAAATCGGTTTGGTTATAGCTGAAAATCGGCTCTTCACCGGCAGCGAGGATTGCTTGGCGTTGCTGGTCCGGAGAGAGGGTGAAAGTTTTCCGGATGAGTTTTTCCGAACGGGTCACCCAGTAACTGACGCGGCTTTCCTGCCAGGATCGGGAACGGAAAAGGTTTTTGAACGCTTTGTTCATCTCAATGGGGCTATAAAGGATTTTTCCCTTCTTGGTTTTTTCTTGGGAGAGCTTGGTTCGGCAGGTCTCGGCATGGACTTGGGCAATGACATCTCGAATCTCTTCCCATAAAGCGGGTTTGTGAACCAAAAGGAACTCTAAACCATTCAGATGGGAATAGGTTTCGACAATTTTCATAGAACAAGCCGCGCTAAGAACCAGAGGAACAATCAAACAGCGACTTTTCGGTGGTTCGTTTTTTCCAGAGAGAGATGGCGATGGAGGAAGGATTTTCCGTGGGATCATAAATCGGTCGGTCCATAGGGCGGGTGCGGAGGGTTCCGGCCAATTGCTGTTGGATACGCGTACGGGCCAGAGCGACATATTTCGGAACAATCTCAGCGCCCGCTCCTCGACGGCCATGGCGAATGGCGGCAATAATGGTCGTCCCTACCCCCACAAACGGGTCCAGTACCCAATCGTCTTCGTTGGTAAGCGCCAGCACCAGTCGCTCGATGAGTTCCACGGGAAATTGGCATGGATGTTCTGTCTTTTCCACGTGGTTGTTTTTCACATTGGGAATGACCCAAAGATCGCCGGGATTTTTCCCCAAAGGATGACAAGAATATTGCCCTGCCTTGGGGCCTTTGTAATATTTTTTCCCGGGATATTTTTGCGGTACCCGCACGGCATCCAGATTAAAGATATACTCGTCCGACTTGGTAAACCAAATAATCGTTTCATATCGACCGGAGAACCGCCGCTTGCAGTGAAGGCCGTGTTCAAAATGCCAGATAATCCGGTTCCGCATTCGCAGGCCTAAACGGGCAAAAATAGGATATAACACGGTATCTAGAGGGATAATGCTGCCCCGCTCCACATAATTGCCTACCTGCCAGCAGATGCTCCCCCGGGGGGAAAGACATCGCACACACTCCCGGATGACCTGTTCCTGCTGGTGAAGATACCGCTCCAGATGGAGCCGCTTTTCGTATTCCTTTCCGAGGTTATAAGGAGGCGAAGTTACAATAAGCTGCATGGATTCGGAAGGAACGGTCCGCAAAAAATCGAGACAGTCTCCCGGATAGAGCACGATGCGCTCTGTAGGAGAAAAGATTTCGGCAATTCGGGGTTTATCCGTAAACATGAATTCTCGTTCCTCTGCCCCAGGCGATGCAATTCCTGACCAATCATCTAATCCCCTCATAACCTTAACGAAAAATTTTCCCCAGGCACCGCTCATTGCATATTATATCTTTTGAAGAGGAAATGGGCAGTCGTGGCCTTTTCCGGGAATTTCAAAAAAGAGGAACTTATTTAGAGCCTATCCCAAACTCAGGATTGGCGCAAGATGGGTTGGATTGATCCTGGCCTCGGAAACTTACCTGGCTTGCGGGATTGGAGCATGGAGCGGCATTTTGGCTCTTAGCCGAAAAACGCACCTCGCCTTTCCCGTCAAAGGAGAGGCGGGGGATACAGACGGGACCTCTGCACTACGGGGAGGAAAGCAGATGAGACGTCTGCGGTACGGGGCACGTCCCTCCATTCGGCTAAAATTGTGGCGAAATTCCATTTTCACCAGAAAACATGAACAACGGGCGGGTTACGACCTTCTAGAACCTACCTCCACCAGCATGTTGTGTAGTCCGAGGAGTTGAAAAGCTTCGGGGGTGCCACTGGGCTGCCAATTCCGGGAGAACCTCTCATCGGCTCGAAGGTGGGTGTCGGGAGGCTAATATCGGCCCTGGTAGGTGGGGCGGGTGGCGGTGGGGGCCGGGGCAGCCGGCTCGCCCTGTTTGCCCCGACTTTCCACCATCACAATCAGTTCCCCCCGGGAGGCGCTCTGGCCGGGCAGTTTCAACGGCAAGCCGCCCAACAGTCCCTGCCCTTCCGCCGGAGCTGGAAGCGGGACCACCCCCAGACCCAAGACCAAGACCTCATTTTCCGGCCAACGGAATCGTTCGTGGAATCGGAAATGGCTCACCTGCGGCACCTCGATCTGCACCCGCTGGCGGGGGGAGGTTGCCGTGGGTACGTCGATGACCACCGGCACCAGACGTTCCACCATATCAATATGGCACTTGATGGAGGCGTCGATCATTTTCCCGTCCAGGCTGAGCAGCGGGCTAAACTCGATGGAGAACCCTTCGTCGATCTGGGCCATCTGTTGCTCATATCCCTGTAACGTATCCGGACGAAGTGTAACATCCCGCACGTACGAGCGAGGCCGGATCGAAGAGACCACCGTGGCTTGGCCGTTGGGAATCAATAGATGCGGCGAATTGTGTTCCCGATAATCCGACCGGCGGCGCAGATCGGCCAAAAGCAATGCCGCATCCTCCCGGGACAATACCCAGGCCTGGACCCCCGGCGTCTGCACCGGTACCGGCCGCAAAATCCGGTACGACTTCGCCCGCCAGTTCGGATGATCCACCGTAATCACCCGAAGGCCAAACGTCTGCGACTGGGCGGCCGCATTGACGAACCGGTCCACAATCTCAGCCACCACGGCCTGCATCTGCGGCGTATGATAGACCCGCAGCGTGCGCTGCGTCACGCTGAGAATGCCAAGCGGTTCGGTGTGCCAGGCTTGGTAGCCGGTCTCCCGCAGAATCCAATCCACCACGGCCAGTTCAGGTCGGGCCGTCGTATGTACCCGTAATGTATAAGGACTGATGTCATATTCCCGCCAGATTTGACCGGCTTCGTTGGGCAGGGTCCCCGGGCTTGGCAAAATGCGGGCAATCGGCGTTCGGGTTTCCCCGCCCGAAGGGGCCAAGGCCCCCGCCGAAGCCGCAGCAGGCTGGCCGGCCGAAGATGGCGGAGGATTAGCCGAGGCCGAACCCGGGGCCGGAGAAGCAGAACCTGCCAAGGGGGCCGGTGAAGCTGCACCTGCCGCAGGCGTCTCAGAGGCTGCCTGTCCAGTAGCAGCCCCTGGAACGGCCGGATTGGCGGCCGCCCGAGCCGGGTCAGCAGGCCCCGGAGGTTGCCATGGGTTCGGTGCCCCCGGCGAGGGTTCCGGAACCGTAGTCTGGGCCTGCATTCCAGCAGATACCAGCAAGAGACTAGCTAAACCTCCCCAAACAACAACCCATCTCCGATATTGCCGCCCAGAACGCACTCGTCCCCGTTCGGCCCAATGACGTTGGCATTCCACGTGTCGGCCTCCCTGCCAAAGGATAATCCACTAATTTGACTGTATCCGCCCGGCCAGGCCCCCCAAGTTGGTAGGGGGTAAAAATTGGCCCGAATCCCACCGATTGTGGTAATTACTTCCGGTGGATACAGTCAACCTAATCAAGAAAATGGGGGGCAAAGGAAACCCCCAACCTGTTTTTCCTGCCCTAGAGGAACGGAAAAGAGGGTAACTTCCGGGCTCTTTTGGGATTTCCCCCAAAGAGCCTGGCTAAATATAAAGAGGAAGGCGTTTTATCACAACCCCAATTGAATAAAGAAAATGGGCAATATAGGCAAAACAGATAGATTCGCACGGCATCCAGAACTTGGTCCCGAGGGTTGGCAAGCCCCCGGCCCTGTGCCATTACTCCGGGGCCGGCGCATAAAAACCCGCCGAAGCGGGGGAGTTAGTAAAGCCAGGCCGGACGGGTCCCGTTACTCCATCGGCCATCCGCCGTGCTGGCTGATCAGCCCATCGATCCGCCCCATCAGCCGGATCGTCTCTTGCAGGGCGGCCACGATCTTCTGATAGTGCTGGATGTCTTGGTAGGTAAGCTGGCGGGCTTTGCGGTCTTTGAGCCATTTATGGCAGACCTGGTACCCGCCTATGGAAAACTCCCAAACCGGCTTTGGCACGCCGCCGAAGTATTGGGTCTGGTTGATCCAGACCCGTCCGCCCGACTCGGCGTACCGCACTTTTTCAATCCGGTTATCCCCTGGGACCGGAAACTCGGTAACAAACTGCTCCACCTTCGGCGATTCCAGTAAGTGGCATCCGACCAGTTCTGCACCTAACTCGGCCAGGGAGCGGAAGAGTTCCAACTTGCTGGTCAACGGCAATCGTGGAAAATCCACCTTCAAGAATTCTGCGTAACGTCTTCGGTAACTGGGCGAATGGAGCACGGCATACGCATAGTGAAAAATGTCTTCGGGGCCGACTGTTTTTGCCAGGTCTCCGCGGCCGTCAGGCTGAAAAGCCAGTCCGAGGCCCTCGCATAGCTGATCCACAAACCGGCCGGACAGGTTGGGTCGGCGGGTATTGTTGTAATCGAACAGAGATTCCGGCACAGGGCCGTCAGGATAAAGATACAACGGGCAATTCAAGCTACTGCCGCGATAGAAAAGATTGTGGTCGCAAATGCGATCCGTACAAAAGACCAGGTCCCACATCCCAGTCCGAACCAACCCCGCCCGGCCAATACACAAGGCCAGGTTGGGTTGTTGGAGGTGGCGCATGACCTCGGCTCTCGGCCAGTCCACCATGATATCATGATAGAGAAGGAAACGGAGATCGAACGGACGATACAGGTAGGGAATTATCGCCCGAGGCCATTGGGATATTTTTCGCAGTGCTGTTCGTGCCTCATCTAGTTTCCACTGGCGAGTGTCCCCCGGCAGATAGTCGCCGACCGACTTGGCGCCAAAAAATCTGTCTCGCACCTCGGTATCGGATAACTTGGGATTAAGAAACTCTCTAATCCGGTTGAGGAGCGTCTGTCTGTCGCAATCTACGACCAAACCGTCGCGGGAGGTCTGGACTCCGTTACTTCCGACAGGGAAAACTTCGGTGACTCTCCACCCCCGTTGATACTCTCTACGTCTTTCCCGTTTGATGGGCGTGAATAGGTAGAACGGCCGGGTGGGCGAAAGTTTTCGCCATCGGGTGCTGCGGAGATCGTTTTCGTTTAAGAATTCGTATTTAGCCGACCGGTCGCCCCAAAGATCGGCGTAGTACACCCTCGTAGGGCCGCCTTTTTTGTGCTTGACAAAGATGGCGATGGCCACGCCCTGGGTGATGTCGAAGACGTTTTCATCCGGGCTTCCGTCCGGTGCGGTTTCTCGGCGTTTGGCGTTGCCGTGCAAGTTCAGGATGTAAATCTCATCGAAACTCTTCAGCAACTGCTGACGCATGCCGCGGAAAGTCGGGCTATCCAGGTAGCTATGATCCGTAATCAGGGCGAGCACCCCATGACCTGTCTGTTCGATCCGCCACTGGCCAAAGCGAATGAACTTGATGTAGTCGTTTTTCAGCCAGACTTTCTTCTCGCCCAGAGGTTGACCGTCCACCTGGCGATAATCTTCCAACAGCCGGGTAATCCACCTACCACGGTTGGCCGATACCCCACTATATGGCGGGTTGCCTAAGACGACCAGGATGGGTTTATCACGTTTGATCTCGGCGGCCGCATTGGCTTCTTCGACCACCCACCGGCCGAAAAGGTGGTCGCTTTTCTTGGCGGCTTCTTCCAACGTGTTGGTTAAGTAGATGCCCAGACGCTGATCCGAGGAAAATCGGTAGCCCGTCTGCTGCAAGTGCATGCCCAGCTTCCAATGGGCCACCGCATACGGCGCCATCAACAGTTCAAACCCAAAAAGGCGCGTGAGCAGATGTTGGGCCACGTAGTCGTTCCACGCACCGGCCTGCCCGGCAAACTTCTGGCGAATCTGCTCGATGACAAAGTATAAAAACGTACCTGTGCCGCACGCCGGGTCCAGGATCAGGGTGTTCTCGTCGGCAAGCCCCTTGGGCCGATCGAAGTGCGTCATCAAAAGCTGGTCGATCGAGCGGACCATATAACGGACAACCGGTTCGGGCGTGTAATACACGCCCCGCACTTCGCGCACCAACGGGTCATAGGCCGCCAGAAACGTCTCATAAAAGTGGATGACCGGGTCTTGTTTGCCCTTGCCTTGGCCGAACTGGGTCAAGATTTCCGCCATGTCGGCACGCTTAAGCAGATCCACCAAGTCGTTGACGGCCCAGGCGATCGCATCGGGCATGTCCACCCCGGCGATCTCGGCAAAAAGTTTCCGGAGGAAGGGATTGGTTTTGGGCAGATAGTAGGCGGCCAGTTCCCGCGAAAATCTTTTGCCCGGCGCCGCATGAACCCGAGCAGCAAACAACCCGTAGGCCAGCGTCTGGGCCAACATGTCGGCAAACTGCTGGGGGTCCAGATCGGGGATGAGCGTTTCCCGGAAAGCCGCCAGCCAATGGTGCAGCCAGCCTTCGTGCGGCTCAGGGTGTTCTTTTTGCTGCTGGTCGATTTGCTCCTGCTGCTTTTGCTCCTCGGACTCTAACAGGCCGATCATCAGGTCGCGGAGAATCCGGGTCATGCCGGCCATGCGCTGGGCCAATTCCCGAGCCGTGGCCACCGTGGGCGCCGTCTGCTCCAAGAAAGCGGTCAGCAACTCCGTCAGATGGTGCTCGGCCTGAGGCACTGGCCGGATTTGGCCTTGGGCGTCCAACTGGGCCAGGCGCACCACCAGCCGCCTCTGCCCACAGACGAACCAGCGAAACTCCAGGTAGTCCGTCAGCAGCCAATTGGTCAAACCGTGCAGATACCGGAGGAATTGCTGGCCGTGCGGGCCTTGGCCCCGCTCCATTTCCTCCAGGTCGGTCCCGATGTCTTTTGTCTCCACATGGCCCAACGGCACCCCTTTGCGGGTGATCTGAAAATCGGGACTGCCGCACACCGTCCGTTTGGGTTCGTTGGTGACGGTAATCTCTTTGCCGAGCGACTCCAGAAGATGTTTTAAGGCCGGTCGGTGCGTGTGTTCCGTGGCGTCGCCGGCTGCGTAAGCCTTCCGAATCGCATCCAGATACTCGGTCAAGGCATTCATGCCAAACAGTGTAATGGGCGGTTGGGTAAGCGTCAACCCTCCACCCCTGGACATGCTTGGACCTAGGAGGGAGTTCCTTCGCTCAAGCCTGCTTACTGTGCCCAGCCTTCCGGATGGCGGGGGCAATCGGCCGCACAAAGGACCAGCCCAGGGCATTCCGGGCAACGGGTATCAGAGCGAAGCCGAGCCAGATACCGCCGCATCACCGGACTTCGAGCGATTTTTTCCCAGGAGTCTTGAAGGAGGTTGCCGGCCGATTGGGCCGGTCCACGGGCCGGCAGGACCGAACCATCCGGTTCCACCCGAATCGCGGTGTCCCCCGAACAGCGGGGTCCTCGCACCAACACGGTAGCCAATGACTGGCCCAGATGGAAACAGACAGGCGGGTACCACAAAAAGCGGACCTGGGCCTGACTGGCCGACTCTTCCACCCATTGGGCCACCTGGCTCACCTGCTCGGCTTCCAGAGCCTCGCCCCCGGCAATGCCCGGCCGCACCACGATGGCATAAAACCCGGCTGTGTGGATCCCCCGGGTTGCCAAAGCGGTTAACGTCTGGTCGATTCGCTGCCAGGTGGCTTCGATGAGAGGGATTTCGGCTACAGGACAGATTTCCAGCTTCTGTGCCGCCTCCAGACAGCGTTGGGCCTCCTGCTGATCGCCCGGACAAGTCCATCGGTCGTGGATGGCCGGGTCTTCAGACAAGTAGATAATATTCATATGATCCAGACCGGCTTGAGCCAAGTCGTGTAATAAAGTTCCCTGGTTCAAAATACTGGCCAAGCCGCGTACGCCGGCAATCAGACCCAAATCCTCGGCCAATTCCACGGCCCGAACTAACCAGGCCGGTTCGGTGGTCTTGCCCGCCACCAGCGTTACATGGGGAATCCCGAAGTCCCAAAGCCGACGAAGAATCGGCTCCAGGTGTTCTGGTGGTGCGGCCGGCAGATCGGCCGACAACGGACGGTCCAAATGCTTGACCTCTTTACTCCAGGCCGGGTCCATCAGATTGATCATTGGATAATCCGCGCCAGGCCGTTGGAGCCGGTCCAACAATCGCTGGACTTCCGCCAGATCGGCCTCCAAACGCTCCGGAGGCACCGGGCCGAACGCCCGTTTTTGGAGTTGGAAGATCGTTTCCGGGGGCCAATTTTCTAGCAAACCCTTGGCGTAGATGACGCCCGAAGGCCGGAGCCAGACGGCCGCCGTAGCCCCGGCTACCAGCAACCCCCAGCCGTCCGGGTCCACCCGAAGATGAAATCGGCCCACTTGCCCCCCGGCGTCCCGAAAATAATGATACAAGCCCGGCCGAATGCCTGCTTTTCGTAGAGCGGCCCGGCCCTGCCAAGGCCAAAACCCAAATAAAAAACGCCACACCCGATCCCACCCACTCATCCGAGATCCTTTCCCTACAGGCGAGCCATTCCGAAACCACCCCAAAAAGTTCCGAAACGCCCTTCTGATTTTACCCGCTCAAAGATCTTCTGGTAACATTCCGCCAGTGCCAGCAGGCTGGTGGGGGGATGCCAACGCATGCTGTTCCTATTGGTCTTCGCAAAACCAAGGGCCACCGAGGTGGCCGGAGGGAATTTCGTGTCTCTCCGATTGGCGAAGCTCCATAATTCCTGCGGTTTCGGCGGCGGAAAAGAATCAAATGTATACCATTGGAATCGTTCCTTTCAAAAAGAAGCCGGGACGGGGGTTGTCTTCGGGCAAAGAAGGAGATGGCACCTGTTGATGTAGAGGAGCTTTCGGTTTGTTAGCCGGGAGTTTCACCAGTTATGGCTTGCCGGACGAAGCGTTGCCGGAGCGGAAAAGTGGGCCAAGCTCAAGCTTTTCCAGCGGCCGGGCGCTGGTGGGCGGTTTGCCTAGAGAAAGATGCAGCCGAAGGGCCGCCGGCTCAAAAATCATCGTCTGGATGGTTAAAGGGCCTTGGTTGGCCTGGTGCATTTTGGCGGCCACCTCTTCCAGGCCAAGCCGATCCAACTTCTTCGCCTGGATCAACCGCTCATACCGAGGACAGTACGTTACAAAACGGAGCGGATCGGTGCGGAAGTGGTTGGTGCAGACACAGATGCCGTCCGGCTCCTTGCGGACCGCCACAGTCCGAGGCGTCATTTCCACCACAGCATGCGTTCGCCGGTCACACAGGGCAAGATTTAACAAGGTGGTCCGTTTGGCCGACTCCACCAGCTTGATCGCCTCTTCGATGCTGGTGCACTCTTCGAGAATCCGTCGGAAAAGCAGGCCGTAGGGTACCCCGTCGGGATTAAACAGTGGGGATCCATCGGCCGAAGCAGGCGCTTCGTGCACCGCCAATGCCAATCCCGCATCGTTCATGCCGGAAATGCATCCCAATAGCCCAGGAAACCCTACCGAAGCGAAGGCATGTTTGCCCACGGGCCGATACACGATGACCAAACTGTATTGGTGCAGTTTGCCCAGGGCGTAGAAGTCCAGGTTCCGACCGAACAGGGGACCGCCGGTTTTGCTCCGGCACGAATCGACGATCAGCGAGGAGCAGCCAATCCGCGCCCGATAGGCATCGGCCAAGATGTTGGCACCCAAGAGCACCTGTTCGGGCAGGTTGGCCGTTTTGGCCAGGGCCTCCAATTCGGCCAGATGATCGGGCGGAAACTGAGCCCGCATTTTTTGGGCTATTTCCAGATGGGCCGTCCAGCCTCCCTTCCGGCCCACGGTCTCCAAAAGCTCTTTGGGATACGAAAGAATTCCCTCGGCAATGGCAGCCCCGAGTTTTCCTTGTTGGCGTCCCATTTGTTCGGGGGTGCCGGAAAGGCTCAAGACCGGAATGTTTCCGAAGTACCGGAGCCAGGCCCCGTCGTAGGAAGCCTCCTGATAACGGAAGGCCTGGTCGGCAAAGCCCGCCGGAGGGCAAAGCCAATAGCCTCCTACCAGGGCCAGAACGATCCCGAATCGGAGACGATTTCCAAACCGGTGGTAGCAAGAGGAGTGCATTTTTTGGGGGGTTCTTTCCGAAACAAAAAGGTTGAGGCTTTTGAGGAATGACACGACGAAATATACCCCTAGGTTGACTGTATCCATCGGGAGAATTACTCCAATCTGGGGGTTCAAGCTGATTTTGAGCCCCTTCAAGTTGTAGGGTCTGGCTGGGCGGAGACACTCAAACTAGTTCCAGCCAAGGGTGAATTCCTTCCCTAGGAAACGATACGTACGGGTTTACCACCCAGCCCAGCAAAAGCGCCGGTTTTACTCCACAAAGTTAGGAAGCTGTCAATAGGGGAGGAATGAACATTTTAGGTAATATACACAAAATGAATAAATTGAGTGGTTTGGGAAACTGTTTGACTTTTTATTTATTATCATCCCAATGAACGAGCCGCTCGTGCTCGCCAGGGCCTCTCTATGTAGGGCATCTAGAAACAATAGAATATACACAAAATAGATAAAATGGGCAGTTTGTGGAGGGCCGCCAAACCAACTTTCCCCATCATACCATTCTGAGCCGGACCTGCCAAATGGCCCCCCATAGCCAAGCGATGGGCGTTTGGGTCTCCGGGAAGGCAAATCCCCACTCCATCCTGGAGGTTTTCGTGTTGTTCGGTTTCTCATTTCCGAGTTCCTAAGGGGTGGATTCCTAAGGGGATGGAGGCACGGAGACCTTTCGTGCTTTTGCGGACGAAAGCGGAGAGCCAACCCCTGCTTTTGGACACCGCTCCGAACAGGACTGGTCTGGCTTTTGGGAGAAAAAATGGCTAAACTCAGAAACTCTTCCGTGTTAGGCAAATTGGAGTACCTAGAATTTCCAGGAAAGGAGATGTGCAGTGCGGAGGATCGGCTACTGGGTCCTGGTGGGACTGTTGGGTTGCTGCGCAGTGGCTGGGCAGAGTCGGGCCGATGGCCTCCCGGCCAGTGAAACATTGCTGCCGGCCACGACGAAAGGTTTTATTTCCATTGGGGATCTGCAGCGGCTGGTGGCCCACTGGCAAAAGACGCAATTGGGCCAACTCATGCAGGACCCCACGATGACAGAATTTGCCGAGGATTTACGGGCTCAGTTAGAGGATCGGCTTTCGGAGGCCCATGTGCGGCTGGGGCTTCGGTGGGAAGATGTCAAGGATGTGCCCACCGGCGAGATTGCTTTTGCCCGGGTGCAACCGGAGCCGGGTAAAGCCGCTGCCGTCGGCATTGTCCAAATTGCCGGCCGACGCAAACAAGCCGAAACATTGCTCGAAAAGATCACCACCAACCTCCAAAAGCAGGGTGCAAAAGTTCACCAAGAAAAGGTGGAAGGGGTAGATGTGGTTCGGGTGGACCTGCCCAAGCCGGAAGGCGATGAAGAGGCCAAAAGCTTTTATTATGTGCTGACGGAGGACTTTTTGGTGGCCGCCGACGAGGGCGGGCTGCTCCGGTTTGTGTTGGCCCGGATTGGGGGGCGGGGCGATCCCCAGCAGACGCTGGCCGCTGTGCCGGCCTTTGGGAAGATCATGGCCCGCTGCCAGAAGGATGCCGGACCTGAGCCGCCTCAGATCCGGTGGTTCATCGAGCCGTTTGGCTATGTGGAGGTGTTGCAGACGTTGGCGCCGGAGCGGCTTCAGCATCGGCGCAAGGGGCGTTCGATTTTGGATGTGTTGAAGTCGCAGGGTTTTACGGCCATTCAGGGAATTGGCGGGTATGTGGATTTTGCGGCCGGGGAGTTTGAACTCTTGCATCGGACGGTCATTTATGCACCGCCGCCGTATGAGAAGTCGATGCGGATGGTTCGGCTTCCGAACCATCAGGACTTCCGGCCACCTGCGTGGGTGCCGAAGGATGTGGCAACATATACAGTAGTTTATGCGGACATCTTGCATGGCTTCGATCATTTCGGCCCGTTCTTTGACGATATGTTCGGTGAAGGCGAAAAGGGGGTTTGGGAGGAGGTGTTGGATGGGCTGAAAAACGATCCGAACGGCCCGCAGATTGATCTCCGAAACGATCTGATCGTCCATTTGACGGGCCGAGCGATGATGATCTCGGACTATGAACTGCCGATTACGCCGACCAGCGAGCGGCTTCTGTACGCCCTGGAAACCAAAAACGAAAAGGCCGTGTCGGAGGCAATGCGTCGGATCATGGAAAAGGATCGGACCATGCGTCGGCGTGAGTACGCGGGGCATGTGATTTGGGAGGCGATCCCGCCGGAGGCTGCCCCTCGCAAACCGGACGTGGTCGTCAAAGGGCTTCCGCCGATTGGTGGGCCGAAACCAAAGCCTCAGGAGCCACCTCCTCGGGTGTTGCCTAGTGCGGCGGTAACCGTGGCCTATGGCCATTTGCTGGTGGCCTCCCATTTCGACTTCCTGAAAAAGGTGCTCGATCACGCTCAGAAGCCGGAGCCCTTGGCCGATCGGCTTGACTTCCAATTAGTCCAGCGCACGATCGAGCGCTTCGGCGTGCCGGACAACTGCGTCCGGTTCTTTTCCCGGACCGACGAGGAATATCGGGCCACCTATGAACTGATCCAACAGGGCAAGATGCCGCAAAGCGAGACCCTGTTCGGCCGATTGTTGAACGAATTTTTAGGTACCGGCAAAAAAGGGGAAGTCCGCAAACAGCAGATCGACGGCTCCAAGTTGCCCGATTATCAGGTGGTGGCCCGGGCGCTAGGACCGGCTGGCCTATTTGCCACCTCCGAGGAGGAAGGTTGGGTGCTGGTGGGGTTTACGCTGAAAAAGAAGTAGCCCGGCCTCAGGGATCGGGCCATGAGGGGTTCCGGAATGGGGTGGCCTGGACCAAAAGGCCGCCCCCTTTTCAACCCCACCATGTCCATCTAAAAATCCGAATATATGCTAGCCGAATGAAGAGGGCGATGGTTCCCCTCTCCCGTGGCCGTGGAGAGGGTAAGGTGAGGGGGGCAATCATACGGGCATGGTCGTCTTCTTTTTTGACCCCTCACCCGGCGGGGCCAAAAGCTACCGCTGGCCTCTCCCACGGCGGGCAGAGGCGATAGGATTCATTCGGCTAAATTGACTGTATCCGCCCGGCCAGGCGCCGATAACTTGGAGGGGGTAAAAATTGGCCTGAACCTCACAGAGTGTGGTAATTACTTCCGGTGGATACAGTCCAACTAAAATGTTACCAAATCCGAAGCTGTTCCAGAGGGTCGATCCAGATATGGCAGAAACACCAGAAACCGCCATTCGTCCCACACGTCAGGAAGATTATCCCGAGTGGTATCAGCAGGTGATTCGGGCGGCCGATTTGGCCGAGCCGTCCGATGTGCGCGGCTGTATGGTCATCAAGCCGTGGGGTTATGCCATCTGGGAAAACATCCAGCGGGTGTTGGACCGGAAGTTCAAAGAGACCGGCCATGAAAACGCCTATTTCCCGCTGTTTATCCCGCTCAGCTTTTTGCAGAAGGAGGCCGAACACGTCGAAGGGTTTGCCAAGGAGTGTGCCGTGGTAACGCACCATCGGCTGGAGGCCGGTCCGGATGGCAAACTCCGCCCGGTCGGCGAACTGGAGGAGCCGTTGGTCGTTCGGCCTACCAGCGAAACGATCATCGGAGCCACGTTTGCCCGCTGGGTCCAGTCCTATCGGGACCTGCCCATCCTGATCAACCAATGGGCCAATGTGGTCCGTTGGGAAATGCGGACCCGGATGTTTCTCCGGACCACCGAGTTTTTGTGGCAGGAGGGACATACCGTGCATGCCACCGCCGAGGAGGCCATGGCCGAAGCCCGCCGGATGTTGGACCTCTATGCCGAGTTTGCCGAGCAGTACATGGCCATGCCGGTCATCAAAGGCGAAAAACCCGCTGCCGAACGATTCCCCGGTGCGGTGCAGACCTTCTCCATCGAAGCGATCATGCAGGACCGGAAGGCCCTCCAGGCGGGCACCTCCCACTTCTTGGGCCAAAACTTCGCCAAGGCCCAAAACATCAAGTTCCAGGATGCCAATGGCCAGGAAGTCTATGCCTGGACGACCTCCTGGGGGGTATCCACCCGCCTGATCGGCGCCCTGATCATGACCCATGGGGACGACAACGGGCTGGTGCTGCCGCCTCGACTCGCCCCGGTTCATGTGGTCATCCTGCCGATCTGGCGATCGGATGCCGATCGAACCCGGGTCCTGGAGGCCTGTCAGCAGCTTCGCCAGCAGTTGGAGGCCCAGCAGTACGACGGCCAGCCTGTGCGAGTCCGCATCGACCAACGCGACATCCGAGGCGGCGAGAAGGTCTGGGAATACATCAAAAAAGGCGTGCCGATCCGGGTGGAATTGGGACCAAAGGATCTGGAGAAAGGGGTGGTGTGTATGGGTCGGCGGGATCAACCGCCAAGGCAAAAATTGTTCATTCCCCAGGCCGAGTTCGTGGCCAAAGTGCCTACGCTGCTCGGCGAAATCCAAAACACCCTCCTGCAGCGTGCCCTGGCGTTCCGGGAATCGGTAACGGTGAAGATTGACCGGTGGGAAGATTTTCAGGCCTTCTTTACGCCCAAAAACGAAGAAAAACCGGAAATCCACGGCGGGGTGGCCCTGTGCCACTTTGCCGATGTGCCGCAGGTGCAGGAAAAACTTCAGCCGCTGAAAGTTACCGTCCGCTGCATTCCGCTGGAAGGCGAAGAGGAGCCCGGCCGGTGCTTGTTTACCGGCCTGCCCAGCCGACGCCGGGCCGTCTTTGCCAAAGCCTATTAGGTTGCCTCTCCCCCGGCCGTCGAGGCCGCACCCCCGGGGCATTCCCGCACAAGCGGGAACCCAGCGGGCCTCATTCCTACCCGCGCAGAAAGATGGGCAGCCCCCTTCCTGCGGCTTAACATATTACCCAAAATATCCCTGAAGGCGGATCAGCGGGATGGCTGGAGGAGATCGGCGGTTTAGGGGGCCCACTGGCCCATTCGGCGACGTTGGTCCATCTGATCAAAAGCGGCGTTTGGGTTGGCGTTCAGCAGCGGCATCCATGTTTCGACGACCACGTCGAAGTGCTCGTTCACAGCCTTTTCCAGCTCGGGGATTCGACGCAGGGCAAGCTCGCCGCGACGATACTCTCCTCGGGTCAAACCTTGTGCATGAACAACAGTCCATCCTCGAAAGGAAGAGCACTCCAAAAGGGCCAGCACGGGAATTTTCCCCTTCTTGGTCGCCTCCTGGATGTCTTGGGCATCTTTGTCCTGAATGGTGAAGGGTTCTTCTGTGGTGGTTTTGACTTCGATCTGAAATTGGCCGACCAACAGATCAGGACCTTCCACGGTGTACTCCTCGGCCACGGGATAACCTGCCTTAAGCAGGGTGAGGGCAAGCAAGCGCTGGAGGAACTTTCCGGCAGGTCCTTCGCCCCGGGTCTGTCGGAAACGGACGATTTCGTCAAGAACGCTGGGTTTCACGGTCTCAGGCCTCCGGCGTCTCCGCTTCGAGTCGGCAACTGCTATTATCCCATGGAGCAAGGCGAATCACCTGGCGTCGGACGGTGCCTGCGGTTTGCAGCGCCTGGAGGAAGGAACTCCGGCTACAGGAGACGACCACCTGACGCTGTTTGGCTAGCTCGGCGAGAATTTCTGCCAGCCGCAGCTCGTGCGCCTCGTCCAAGCACTGGATGGGATCGTCCAGCAAGAGGAAACCGGCGTCATGGCTGGCACGCATGGCACTGGCCAGGAAAAGGCACAGGGCCACGGCCGTCATGTCTCCCACGTTGAATACCCGCGTCAGGGAGGTCTCCCGGTCCCCTGCACTGGTCCGAACCTCCCACTTGTCCGCATCGATCCATATCTGCGGGAAATCGTTTCGACCGAGAAGCCTTCGGTAAAGCTCGTTCAGCTTTTCTTTTAAGTCTTCGAACTTCACCGCAAAGGCTTGCTCGATTTCTTTTTTTAAGGCCCGTTTCAATTCACTCAACAGCCCGATGTAAAGCTCCGCATGGGCTTGCAGCCCCAACAGGGCACGGTACTCCGGCAGATTGGGGATATCGTCGAGCATCTGCAAACGGCGTTTTTCCTGGTGCAGTTGGACCACTTGGCCGAGTACCTCCAGCTCTTCTTGCACCTTGCGGATCGCCTTGCTCCGGGCTTCAAGAAGCCCCTGGAGCTGCTTCAACTCGGCCTGGGCAGCCTCATCCATGGCCTTGAGCACCAGCTCGAGGGATTCGTTCGGTGCAAGTGGTTGGCCGTACATCTGAGAAACTTTATTTACCAGTTCCTTCCACTCGGCCTCCAGTTTCTTCTCCTGCTCCGCAAGTTGGGCAAGTTGGTTCAAAGCGTCTTGTTTCTCCCGGAGGAGGCGCTCTATCTGTTGCCGACGCTGACGGAGCGGCTCCAGGCCTGCCTTTTCCATCTCGGACGCCAGATGGAGCCGAAGGTGCGCCACGTTGACACGAGCCGTTCGGCACACAGGACACTCCACTTCGGCGGTTCCCTCCGGAAGAGTTTCAAAGTACAGGAGCGCTTCCTGGATCATCCTCAGATACTTTCCGGCTCGGTCGATCTGCTCGTTGATTTCCCGAAGTGTCTGCTCGAATTCTTCAATAGCCTGCTTTAGATCTTCCTCGGTGCCATGCTGCCCGGCAATGGTCTGTCTGGCACAGTGAATCTGTTCTCGGGCATTCCGAATCTTTTGTTGTTCCGCCAGCAGACCTTCGAGGATATGTCTTTTGCCGTAGAGTTCCTTTTGGCGCTGGGTCTCGGGACATCCGGCTTCGAGGCGCGACAGCACGGTGCGGACTTCGTTAACAAAGCCGGGCAGCTCCTCCGCAGCGCCCACCTCCGGAAGCTTGGGAGGTTCCAGCCGATAGGTAGTACAGAATTCCATGAGGGCCTGAACGCAGGGGCTTACCAAAGAGTGCACCCCCTCCGGGCATAGCGCTTCGTCCGACAGGCCCCGTTGGCGGAGTTTGCCAGAAACTTCCTGGAATCTCTTCTTTTGGAGGGCCACCTGGCCTTTGATCTCGGCGTCGATCTGCTGAATAGAATGGGCGATCTGATTAGCCAATTTGCCGAGCGTCTCCGAAGCGTTGGAGAAACACTCCTCCAAGGCGCGGAGGTCTTCCAGCCCCACCAGTTGGGTAAAGACGGCCCGACGGTGACTTGGCTCTACGGAAAGCACCGCACGAACCACCTCCTGAGGCAAAAACACCGAAGAAACCAGGCCGTCGAGGGTGAGCCGAAGGGCCCCCAAAGGGGGCTGTTTGACCACGGCGCCATTGCGTTGGACTACGTAGTGGTTGCGTGTGGGGCCTCGCTGAATGAACAAACTATCCCCGTCATCCCCCCGCAGATGAATCGCTACTTGGCAAGCCTCCGCGTGAATGTTCCTTTCCTGCCACTCGATTCGCTCGCGAACGGTGATCGGGCCGATGGTCCCCTTGCACGCCTCGGAGCCGATCAACGCCCAGACAGGAGCATTGAGAATGCTGCTTTTGCCACTCCGCTGAGGCCCATACACAATCACCAACCCCTGCTCGAGCTGCAGGTGCTTCCTATTGCGAAAGCCCCGGAACCCTTCCAGTTCGATTTTGGTGATGTGGTACGGCATCAGGAGTCTCCTATTTTCGACCGGAGCCGCTGAACCAACGTTTTGGCTTCCTCCAGAAGGGATTGCCCCGCCCGCGCAAAATAGTCTTGGATATTCTCCGGACCCTGCTCGGCGGCAGCGAAAAGCTCCTGCTTGAGCTTCTCCATCGGTTCGGTCGGACTTACCGGTATCTGTTGGAAGAGTTTCTCGAGGACTTCTTTCATCGGATCGGCTCCTTTGGAGGGGCCTTTTGCCGAAACGGTTTGCTTGGCAGAACCCGCAGAAAACAAGAAGCTTTCGTACCCCGTTAGGGAACAGTTTAGCCAAATGGATGTAGGAGAAATGGATGGAGGAGTCTGGGGGTCATCCCTGCCCAAGCAGGAATCCAGCCCCCTTATGCCGCTCCCCTCACCCGGCTTCGGCTCCGCCTCCGCCGGCCTCTCCCAGGAGGGGAGAGGCGAGTTGCTTCATTCGGCTATGTTACCTTTTGTTGAGTTTGCGAAGACCCCTAGGGCGAAAGAGGCTTCGGTTGGAGGACGGGTTGGCCGGTCTGGGCGTCCACCAGTTCATAGACCCGCACATAATCGACCAGGAATTGGTCTGGGAGTTTGGCTTGGCGAATATCGCCGGCCCATCGGCCCACCTCATCGCTCAGTTTGATATAGACCGGCACCTGGCAGACGCCGCCCGCCCGGGTCCGCCACACCTCTTTGCCGTCAATATAAAACACATACTCCTCCGGACGCCAATCCAGGGCAAACGTATGGAACCCTTCCATGATGCCCGGCACCTTGGAGACCTGGACGGCCGAACGGTGATGTTTCCCGTAGCCGTCCCAATGCAGGGCGTGGTTGACCCGATCGTCGAGCCAGGGTTTTTCCATGATGTCGATTTCCGTGCCGTCCCGGCCTTCGTTGCCGATCCGGTTGACGCTTTCCGTATGAAGCCAGAAGGCGGACCAATGGCCCGGCTGTCGCTGGAACTGAATCCGAGCCACATAAAAGCCGAAAGTGTGTTCAAATTTTCCCCTTGTACGGACGCAGGCGTCGTAATACTTGCCGCCCTCTTCAAAAGCTTTGATCACCAGACGCCCTTTGCCGTCCAGAAGCACCGCCTTGGCACTCCAGAAGCCGTCCCGACGTGGCCCTTCGGGAATGTCCCATTTGCTCCGATCCAGTTGGGTGCCGTCGAACTCGTCGTGCCAAAGGAGCCGCCATTTTTGGCCCGGCGGCGTCGGCGGCAACACGTCCGGCGGCTGCAGATTCGCTTCTGCCTGGCCTGCCCCAAGCAACAGCAACATACACCATGCATGGATCATCGTTTCGTCTCCTTGCAACAAAAGGGAAGGATGTGGAACCGGCGAGGCCGGAGGGTGGTTCGCAGGGTGGTTTCAGGGAGTGCTTTCCGGTAAGGATACCGTCTTTCCGCATGGGGGTCATCCCACCATGCCCTGGGTAACCCGGAGGAAGATTTCTTCGATGTTGGCCTCCTGTTGGGCGAACTCATGGATGCGCAGGCCTGCCCGGACCAATTGGCCGAGCAGTTCGGCGGCTGCCGTCTCGTCCCCGGCCACCTGGAGCCAAATCGTATGATCCTCTGCCCGAACGTGGAGAATCTGGGGCTGGTGCTGGAGGATCGGCAGGGCCTTTTCGGCCGGTTCGAGCAGTTGGATTTGGATGGTCCGATGGGGGGCGATCCGACGGGCAATCTCTTGCACCGGCCCGGCCATCAGCAGCCGACCTCGCTCAATGATACCCAGGGAAGAGCAGCAGTCGGCCAATTCGGCCAGGACATGGCTGGAAAGCAGGATGGTTTTGCCCTGCCGGCGCAATTGGCGGAAAAGGTTTTTCAGTTCGATCCGGGCTCGGGGGTCCAGGCCGCTGGTGGGTTCGTCCAGAATCAGGACCGGCGGATCATGCACCAGGGCCTTGGCCAGGCTCAGCCGCTGCTTCATCCCACGGGATAGACTGTTTACATACTCCCGGCGTTTCCCGGTCAAATCCAGAAGCTCCAAAACCCTGTCGATGGCCTGCCGCCGCTGCCCCGCAGGAATCTGATAGGCGGCAGCAAAAAAGTCCATGAACTCGGTCACCCGCATCCCCTCATAGACGCCGAAATTGTCCGGCATATAGCCGATGCTGCGGCGCACGTCCAACGGCTGCCGACGGACACTATAGCCATTGATGAAGCCGTCGCCGGCGGTGGCTTTCAGCAGGGTGGCCAGAAACCGGATGGTCGTACTTTTGCCTGCGCCGTTGGGCCCGATAAATCCAAACAGTTCCCCGGCCGGAATCTGCAGACTCAGCCCTTCGACCGCCACATGCCGACCGTACCGTTTGGTGAAATCCTTCAGTTCAATCATGGTGGGCTGTTGTCCCATAGCGTGGGAGGGCTGCTTCGCCTGGCTGTTTTGATCAGGTTCATTATGGCATTTCTGCGATGGGGAGGAAAGCGAGGCGGAGAAGGATGTTATTTTGCCTATTTTGCCCATTTTCCCAAGAAAAGCGACAATTTTATGGATACCATCGTTCTTATTTTTTCTATTTTTTCTATTTTAACAATCATATCTTCCCTTGCCCGAAGAGTTTTTTTTGGCTATGATTCCCCCCTCTTCTGCGGGTTTGTAGTGGTACAGGATATGGAAAACCACCCATGAGGCGACGGTGGGCCACCAGCTTCGTGCTGATTGGGGCCGTGGGGATTCTGGCCGGCGGGTGCGTCAGTCTGCCTTGGCCTGGGGGGCGGCTATGCTCGGGGCTGGCTTCTAAGGAAAATCCTCCCCCGGTTCCTCCTAATGCATCCGAGAATGGAGGTTCAGTAAGCCAACAGACAATTGCCGCCGCCTCTCCGCATTCGGCGGCTCAGCGACGCTCGAAAAGCTCCCCCCAACCCGGCGATCGAAAACAGGGCGAACCCCATAGCGGCATAGGCCGGGCGGAATGTTCCGATGCCCAATCCCCTGGTGCGGCGAACCGGCTGGATTCATCCCCGACTGTTTCCAACGGCCCCAGTACCGAGGAACTCCACCACCTGATGCAGCAGTTGCAAGAATTGGCCCTCTTGGACCCCGAAGCCCAGAAGCTTTTGATGGAAGATTTAGCGAAGACGGACCCCGCCTTATGGAAACCGCTGATGGAGCGGTTTCGGGCGGCCTTGGAATATCACCGCCGGTTGCAACAAGCCTCATCCGACAAAGACGGTCCGAAAACGGCGGCTTCCGGTTCTCAGAAGAGCCCCAACGAAGAAACTTCTGCCGGCGACTCCTCCGACAGAGACCATCCCATTAGGACAGCAGCCCAGACCGGCAAGCCCAAGGCCAGTTCGGATGGGCCAACGAATCCAGACGCTTCGGAAAAGAATGGGAACTCGTCCGCAAAAGAAGGGGCGTCCCTGAAAATGGCGCCGGCCGGTTCTTCCCACTTGGCCAAAGGCGGAGCAGGAGAAGTTACCCAGGCCGGGTATCTTCAAGAGGCCGGGGCGTCGTCTTCCCCGGTGGGTCGTTTGCCGCCGCCAACGTTGCAGGCAGTGCGATCCGGCGGGCCTATGGAATCGTTGACCAGTCTTCCGGGAGTTGGAGGGGCGGAGGCCCGGGCAATCAACGGCCAGGGGGAGGCCGGTTCGAGGAACCCAGCCGCTCCCCCAGGGAAGCCGACCCACCTGGCCGATCCAGCCGGAGGAGCCGAGGAGGGTTCCTGGCAGCAGCGGCTGAGCGTGCTCCTCCGGGAGATGGAAACGACGCTTTCGCCTTCGCCCCAGACGGATGAGGAGATTGCTCGGCATGTGTATTATCGGCTTTTGTGTTTAGCGGCGGGCCGGCGGGAGGAGGCCCTGCAACCGATTCCGGGAGTGCCGCCAGCCATGCAGGATTTTTGGACCCACCAGCTTTATGCGATCCAATTGCTCTTGGACGGCCACCAGATAGCGGATCGGCGTCAACGGGCGGCTGAGGCCAAACGCCTGTTCCAAGAGGCAGCCGGGAAGCTGGCGGTGGCCGCCCCGCTGGTGGTCCGGGGATTGGCTTTTGCCACCGAGGTACAAAGTTTCGGTTGTTACGGCGGGTTGGACAAATACGAGTTCCAGCCGGGGCAGGAAGTGCTCCTGTATGCGGAAGTAGAAAACTTCCAGAGCCTGCCCACGCCCAAAGGCTACCACACTAAATTGCGAAGTCGATATCAGATTTTCAACGCCGAGGGCCAGTCGGTCGCTGAACAGGAATTCCCAATTACAGAAGAATACTGCCGACAAATGCGGCGGGATTTCTTTATTGCCTATCCCGTGCGAGTGCCGCAGGATTTGTCGCCGGGCCAATACACGCTGAAACTTTCCCTGGAAGACCTCCATCGGGGCGAAGTCTGCCAGGGATCGATCCAGTTCAGCGTGCGGAAGATCAAATCGTAAACCATTCCGACTGGCACGGAACTTTGCACGCCATGAATCGGGAACGATTTGGGTAACATTTTGACCGAATGAAGCGGAGCGAGGTGTCGTCCCTGCCTCAGCAGGAAACCAGTGTTTTTTATTTCTCTCGCCCCGCCAGCTATGCAGGCCGGACTGTCCGGGACCTGGACAGCGGTGGGTTGCTTCCCTCGGCTCAAGTGTTACCTGAGGAAGTATCTATGGAGAGGCAAAGGATCTCATTGGGAAAAGAGACAGGTATGCAAAGCTGGTTGTGGAGAGGAGTGGGTGCAGGGATAGTTTGGGTATGGGTGGGGCAAATAGGCGGTGCCGAGTGGATCACTGGGCAGTTTTTGCCTCCCTTGCCTTCCGAGACCTCCTGGCGAATTTCTGCCGGCGGGATGATTCTGCATCGGTCCAACCCCCGGCCCTGGACGTTTTCCCAAGACAACTTGCAAGACCCGCCGGACCTAGACGAAGAAATGCCCCTGGTTCCCTTGCGTCCTTCCGATCTGGCGCTGGATTGGGCAGGTGGATGGGAAATCCAGATGGGCTATGAGATGCCTAGCGGCTGGGGGATTGCGGCACGGTATTTCCAGGTCGATGGATGGGAAAGCACGTTATCCGAACAGCAGACCGAGTTGATACCGATCTCTTTGTTCCTACGTTATCATTCCCGAATTTACAGTACGGAACTGAATCTGACTCGCCGACTAGGCGAACGGTTTCGCTTCTTGATGGGCTTCCGATGGGTCGAATTGCATGAAAAATTTCTCTCCGATTTGGAGATCGAAACCCCATTGTTCGGTTTTCAGATGACAACTTCTTTTCCTGTGGGCAACTACCTTTATGGTTTTCAGATCGGCACAGAAGCCGGGCTTTTCGAATATGGACGCCTCCGGGTGGATGGTTTCCTCCGTGCCGGCATTTACGGGAACCGGATCGTCCGCGACGGGCATTTCCGCATCCGGGTGGAGGAACTAGAAGTCGGGGATTCCGTTCGATTTGCGAAAAGCCGGGCCTCTTTTTTGGGTGAAATCGGCCTGCTAGCGAAATATCACCTGCTGCCCAATCTCGTCCTGTACGGCGGGTATCAAGTGATGTGGCTAGAGGGCGTGGGCTTGGCCCCCGAGCTCCTTCTGGCCTTCGAGCGCGATGAAGAACGCGTCCTATGGGAAGGCACCTGTTTTTACCACGGCGCGATCATGGGCTTAGAATTCCGCTGGTAAACCTTGCCAACGGCGGGACTCCGGAAAAAAACGTTCCCCCCCGCCGCACGGTGCGATCATCGGGTTCGCCCGAAAGCACGGTCTTGTCCGCCAGCCAGTAATTATTCGAGGATGTCCGGAAATTCGAAGGGTACTCCTTGCCCCATTCCGGGCAGTTCCGCCCTAGAACCGACTCCCGCCCGTCCGACATCGACGTTGAACTGGGAGTTGGATATATCTTTTTCATATTGAGGGTATCCACCGGAAGTGCGTCCCACAATCTGTGGGGTACAAGCCGTCTTTTCTCCTACACGGTATAGGGGCCAGGCCGGTTGGATACAGTCAAATTATGCTGCAAAGAGTTCGATAAAGCGAATTTCCGGACACCCTCCATTATCTGTATATTAATACTGCAGATCCGGTCTTTCACCGGCGACAATCAACTGCCCCCAACGTAGGTACGAAGAACAGACCCCTCCATTCGGCTAACATGTTCCGCCTTTAGGCGCAACATTGACGAGGGCAGAAGGCTAATTGATGCCGAAGAAGTCCAGGCGTTCTTCTTTGGCGGCCTGGCGGAGTTTATGGATGGCACGGGTCTCTAATTGACGGACCCGCTCCTTGGTGACCCCGAGCAACTGGCCGACTTCGCGCAGGGTGCGTGGTTGCTGGTCCGGCCCCAGGCCAAACCGAGCACGGATGACCTCTTGCTCCCGCTGATCCAGTCGGTCGAAGATGCGGGCAATCTGCGATTGCCGCAAGTCCCGAAGCGACTGCTGTTCATAGGGATTGGAGCGCTGATCGGGCGTGGTCAGGAAGATCTCCTCGGCCGAAGTGCGGAACCGTTCCTGATGCCGAAGCTCATTGGGAATGCTACGGGCAAAGTTTTTCACAATCGCCCAGGTGGCATAGGTGCTGAACTTGTAACCGCGGGTGTAATCAAACTTCTCCACCGCCCGCATGAGCGACATGTTGCCGTCGCTTACCAGGTCAAAAAAATCGCCACTGCCGCGAAGCCGACGCTTGGCAATAGAAACCACCAGGCGCAGATTGGCCCGGATGATTTCGTTTTTGACCGCCACCGCCTGATCGTACATCTGCTCAATCTGGTCCATCAGCTCTGGATCCGGATGGCGGGGATCGAGCTTTTCCCGCAGTTTGGCGGCCTTGTATTTCAGATAGTTCATCTTCCGAAATAGATGCCGTTCCTGCTGCTGGGTCAACAGCGGGGTTTCGTACAGACTGGCCAAATAAGGCGGAATATCGGGCGGGCAACGCACTTTGCGCCCCGTGGTCTCGCCCGGCGGCGTCGGCCCAAGAATCTCCTGCTCCTGCGCTTCGGAGCCAATCCGCTCAAACTCCTCCCCACCCACATATTCCAGCGGAAGCTCCATGATCCGTTCCAAGCGCATCTGGGTGATGGCCCGGTACACGGTCGTTCGAGAGCAACCGTAGGCCTTGGCCAACGATTCGACCGACTCGCCCCGGCAATACCGCTCGAACATCTCCCGTTTGACGGATTTGCCCACCGTTTCCGAAGGGCTGTAAAAAGTGCGAAACTCTGGATAGCGGTCGGTCGATCGTTTAATCAAAAGCCGGATCGTCTCCGGGCTTCGGCCCATAGAGGCAGCCAATTCACGGACCAGCTCCGCCAAAGAGGCCCCTTGCCGGACCATCTGACGCGCTTGCGCAAGGATCGCCTCTTTTTCCTCCGGACGGAGTTGGCTAAATTGGGAAGCCCGCTGAACCCGCTCCCGGTTTTGCTGGATGAATCGCTCCACCATACTCCGGCGATAAGCCAACCGGGCCCGGCCATCCAAAACCACCCGAGACCCAATCAACCCATACCGCCGCCACCGACAAAGGGTTTTGGTGGAGACGTTCAGTTGTCGGCTCAGTTCTTCTAAAGAAATCCAGGGATCCGCCTCGGTCTGGGGAACCTCCGTCGAGAGGGAAGGTTGCCCACCAGCCGGACTGGGAGACGCCGGGCTTACCGCAGCCAGCCTCTCGGGAGCTTCCCGCACCGGAGTGGCCTTGGTCAGCCCAGCTCGGCTCGGTTCTAAAGCCGGTGGAGCGCAGACCCCCGGCCCGCAGACCGGCGCCGGCAGGTCTTCCACCGAATGCGTCGTTTTTTCCATCCAAAACATGTCCATCGTCGTCATCGTTCTGCCCCTTCAAAAAAGGATATATCTGGCCCCGAAGTGGTTGTTTCCTGTGCCCGTCTATTCCTAATACGTTCTACTCCTAATAACGTTCTACGTTGTTTCTGTCAAAGCAGGAGATTTCCCCATCCTGAAGGTTGTTCGCTTTTTCCGAAATCTTCTTTTGGAACTATTTAGTCGAACGATGCAAACCGCCTCTCCCCTCGCTGTCGAGAGGCCGGCCTAGCCTTCGGCAAGGCCGAGTGAGGGGGCACCGTGTCATCCCGGCGCAAGCAGGAATCCAGAAAAAATAACTGGATTCCCGCTTTCGCGGGAATGACATACAAGGGGAAAAAAGAGGGCAACCCTGCCCTTCTGCTCGCCCCCCTACCCTCTCGACGCCCCTGGCTGGCCGGCAGGGCAAGGAGAGGCGGGGACCTTCTGCTAGGCCCCCCTCACCCTACCCTCTCGACGGCCAGGGGAGAGGAAAAAACATCGCCTTTTCATTCGGCTAAAATGTTACCCGAAATCTTCTTTGTAACTTCTCCTGCCATTTGGGGTCAGTTATTCCCGACCCGGCGGCAGTCCAGGATTCTTCTGGAGGGATTCTCTTCCTTGGATGGTTTGGTCAGAGGTTATATCCACCGGGGTTTTTTTGACCCCGATGTGGCTTCTCTCCCCCGGCTTGTCCGCGTGGTTTTGACGGAAGGCCAAAATAATAGATACTTTTCTATTCCCTTTCCTTATTCCCCTCTATTCCCTTAGCTCCCTGGAAGTTCGGGAATCCCCGGTGGAGGGCACTTCGCTGGAGGGGAACTGAATTGGCCCCAATCTTGGTTACCACCAAACCCACCGAAAGAATGGTCCTTCTGAGTCCTTCCCAAAAGGCCGAAAGATACAGGCTGCCCCTTCCTGTGCGGGGAATATGTCCCTCGCCGGAGACACCCACTCCGTAGGGAGTTACCCATTTCTGGGGGCTAGGGGCCCTGCTTCCGGACCCCTTAGGTTGCCTCTTTTGCCCCAGCCTCCTACAGCGGGTCGCTTCTTAGAGCCCACCTGTGGGGGGACACTGCCTTGCTACCGGCTTCCGATAAGAACGAACTCTTAGGAATGTCGGGGGTTGGTGTGATATGCTTAGGGCTTATATGGTACGCCGTCCGAACCCAATGGGTTCGCCTCGGCGTGCAAAATCCACTCCAAAAATAACTATTTTAATCCCCTTCTATAAAAAAACAACACCCCCCTCCCGGAAATACCGGTGATTTTTGGAAATAGATAGGCCGTTGGGGGCAATCTCCCCCACCCACCCGCATAAACCGGACGGAAGAAAACCGGTTTCTTCCCACGCATCTTAAGCTTTTTCGGGAATCCGGAACAGGGGGCTCCCGATGGGTAGCTTCTGTTTCGAGCGAAGGAACATTTTAGCCGAATGAAAAGCCCCTTGGAGGGACCTGCTTCGGAGGTGCGATGATGGCCTCTTCCTGGCCGTCGAGAGGCCGGCCAGGCGTCAGCCTACCCGGGTGAGGGGGCCGCAATCGGGCCTGCCAAGCACGCCCCTCCATTCGGCTAATTTGACTGGATCTTCCCAACCACACCCCTCCAACTTCTAGGAGGTAAAAATCGGCTTGAACCCCACATATTGGAGTAATTCCTTCCGGCAGATACAGTCCACCTAAAATGTTACCCCTCACACATCCTGGAAAGGCACCTGGAGAATCCCCTTGCTAACTTGACTGTATCCACCGGGAAGAACGAGCACAATCTGTGGTGTGCGATCCGATTTTTAGCCCCTCCATCTGGTAGGGGGCCGGACGGGTAGAGACAGTCAAACCAAAAAGGAAATACGCCTTTTGGGGGATATCTGATGCCCCTATTAAGAGGGATTTTCTGGGATCTTTTCCGGGGCCAGGGGCACGGCGGAGGGCTTTTCGGAGTGTTGCCCGTCTCCGGAGGGTAACCGATCCCCCCGCAAAACGGGTTGGCCAACCGGCTTTTCCTCGACCTTCTCTTTGGGGAGTCGATACACCGGCGGTCCCAGCAGCTCTTCCAGTTGGGTTTCGTCCAGGGTTTCTTCTTTTTCCAGGGCGCTGGCCAATAAATCCAATTTTTCCCGATGTTGCATGAGCAACTGTTTGGCTCGGGTTTCGGCTTCACGGAGGATTCGGCTGATTTCTTCGTCGATAATCTGGGCGGTATGTTCGCTGTATTCGCGGGGTTCGGCCATTTCTTTGCCCAGGAAAGGATGTTCTTCGCCGTGGCGGAAGGCCATCGGCCCGATCCGTTCGCTCATGCCCCAATGGATGACCATGCGCCGGGCCAGGCCGGTGGCCCGCTTCAGATCGTCCTCGGCTCCCGCACTAAATTCGTCAAAAACCAGTTTTTCGGCAGCCCGGCCGCCCAAAAGAAACATCAGTCGGGTTTCCAGCTCCCGTTGGCTGATATTGACCCGATCCTCTTGGGGCAACAGTTGGGTAGCGCCCAGCGCCCGGCCCCGGGGGATAATGGAGACTTTGTGCACGCGGTCCAGGCCCGGTACCAACCAGGCCAACAGCGCATGGCCCGCCTCATGGTAGGCCGTCATCGACTTTTCTTTTCCGGTGAGCACCTCCTCCCGTTTGGGTCCCATGAGGATTTTATCCCGGGCGTATTCGAAGTCGGACATGTCCACTTTGTCTTTGCCCTGCCGGGTGGCCCAGAGGGCTGCCTCGTTAACCAGATTGCGGATGTCGGCTCCGGTAAGGCCCACGGTGCCGGCTGCCAGGCGGTCCAGATCCACATCGTCGGCCAGGGGCACCTCCCGGGTATGGACTTCGAAGATAGCCCGTCGGCCTTTGGCATTGGGCCGATCCACCGTAATATGCCGGTCGAATCGGCCAGGCCGGAGCAATGCGGGGTCCAAAATATCCGGCCGGTTGGTGGCGGCCATAACGATGACCGAATCGTTCTGGCTGAACCCGTCCATTTCGCTCAAGATCTGGTTGAGCGTTTGTTCACGTTCATCGTGGCCACCGCCCAGCCCGGCTCCGCGATGTCGGCCCACCGCATCGATTTCGTCGATGAACAGGATGGACGGGGCATTTTCTTTAGCCGTGGCGAACAGGTCCCGGACCCGACTTGCCCCCACGCCGACAAACATCTGGATGAATTCCGAGCCGTTGACAAAGAAGAACGGCACATTAGCTTCGCCGGCCACGGCTCGGCCCAGCAGGGTTTTGCCGGTCCCGGGCGGCCCCATCAGCAGCACCCCCTTGGGCACTTTGGCCCCCAGACGCTGGAATTTCGCCGGATTTTTCAGGTATTCGACGATTTCCTCCAGCTCCGCTTTGACATTTTCCAGCCCCGCCACGTCTTGGAAGGTTACCTTTTTGCCGGTGGCCTGATACCGCTTGGCCGGGCTTTTGATAAATCCCGAGAGAATCCCTCCGCCAAAGACCTGGTCCCTGGCCCGACGAAACATCAACCACAAGGCCACAAACAGCCCCACCGTTACCGCCAAATAGACCACGCTGAGCCAGACCGTATTATCGGCCGGTTCGGTGGCTTTGTAATTAGGACCCAGTTTGGTGAGCAACTGCTGATCGAGTTTGGAGTCGGCCAGAGCCGGCGCCGGAATTTCACAAACAAACTTCAGGGAATCCCGGCTCAGCGAGCCGACCAGAGTCTTTTGCGATTCTTCTTGCTGGGGAGCGTCTTTTGGAGGGGCCTTAAATTCCCCATATAGAGTAGATCCCCGGATATCCACCCGGGCAATGTTGTCCCGGTCCAACTCCGCTCGAAATTGGCCGTAGGTGATCTCACGGCGTCGGCCGGTCTGTTCGGTCAGCAGCAGAATCAGCCCTACTATGATCAGCACCACCAGGAGCCAACCGGTGGAGCTTCGGAAAAAAGGCTTGGGGGATTCTTTGGCGTCCCCATTTTGGGGGTTTCTATTCCCCCCCAACCTGTCTGATTTGGATTCTCCCTCTTCTTGCCGGGTAGAAAACGCACTAAGCAAAGGGAAAGAGGCTGGCTTCCCTTGAAACCGGTTGGACTCCCTAGGCAGATTCATGTGGCCCTTTCTTGTCGTATTCTAGAGGGGTATCGAATACCCAATATGGGTGGGAAAACACTCCCCACCCTCTCATAATTTTACGATTCCCTCAAGAAAAAATCGACTCGCCCGGCTGCCCAAAAAGGATGCCGACCACTTCGGCCCATCGCTGATCCCTTCGGCCTGCCGAAGAAACAGCCTCGCTGTTGGCCGGCCTGGGCACAAGAGAAGATCGACCTGGGCCAAACGCTTCGGCCCACTGGAACAATAACACTGGACCAATAGCATAACAGAGCCGGCTCTCGTTCCGGAGGAGGGGACATCCTGCCCGCTTCGGCCCACTGGAAAAATACCATGACAGGGCCGGCACTCTTATCGGCCGATACCGATGAAGAAGCTGAAGACTTCCGTCACGTCGCCAGGGGCTTTGGCCACCGGCCAGGCAAAGTCGAATGCCAGCGGCGCCGGTCCCATGGCCGGGACCAGCACTCGCAGGCCGAATCCCAAGGACACCCGGAAGTTTTCATCCCGAAGCGTATAGTCCTCTTCCACCGTCCCGGCGTCGCAAAACAGCACCAGCCGAAGCATATCGTCCGCGGTTACCGGGAACATATACTGGGCGGAGGTCAGCAGTTGCATGTGGCCGCCCACGCTGACGCCAGCTACATGCGGCCCGGCCCCTCGATAGTCGAAACCGCGCAGCGTGGAGAACCCGCCGGCAAAATAATGGTCATAAATTGGGGTATCTTTTCCGGTTACGGCAAAGGCGATGCCCACACTCAGCACATGTCGGCCGGAACCATCGGCCCGCTGATGGAGGGTAAAATATTTCCGTATTTCCACATCCCCCCGGGGATATTGGAACGAGCCGACCACCTGCTCCACGCCGAAGTCAATATAATGCCCTTCGGTGGGCAAAAAGGCACTGTCTCGGGTATCATACGCCAAGCCCAATCGGAAGCCGAATAGTTCATGTGCCCCCAGAGCGGCGTCTAAGTCCGGCACTACGCCCCGGGGCACCCTCGGATCGAACAAGGTAACTTTTTCACCCCGGAAGGTGAAATTGCTCACCAGATCAGGCCGAAATTGGTAGCCCACCCGCACCGTGCCGCCCAATCGCTCTTCTCGCCAATCCCGGTAAATCCGCTTGAAGAAATAGCCGCTTACGCCCGTGCTAATCTCCGTATCCAGGAAATACGGCTCGGTGAAACTGATCAGATAGCGATGGACCTGAGTGCCGGGGACGGCCTCCAGCCGGAAGCGTTGGCCGGCGCCCCGCCAGGCGGTACCGTTGCGGATTTCCTCCCAACTGTGGGGGAAGCGGAAGATGTCGAAGTTCTGTTCATCCACAATCACCGAGCCGACCACCCCGGCATCCGAAGTCACCCCGACGCCGAGCATGATCCGGCCGGTGCGGGATTCTTCGGTGATCACCTGTAAAGGTAGAGGCCGGAGCGGTTCTTCGGGCAGTTCCTGGCCCGGAGCCAGGCCGGAAAACAGCCCCCCTTGACCGCCCAGAATGCCGCCGCTGGGTGCCCCAGGACCGCCGGCTTCCGGAATCCCTCCGAAAAGGCCCCCCCGGCCAATCCATCGCCGGAAAAATCCCCCAAACGGGCCGGTCTGCGTATCTTCCGCCGGGGGCGTACCTGCCAAACTGGAAGGAATTTGAGGGGACGGGACGGGGCTGGGGATCGTAGGTACCGATGGATACCCTGTCGCCGGATATCCACCTGCCGGATATCCTCCTGCTGGATATCCACCTGCCGGATAACCACTTGGAGGCGATTGAATAGTGACTTCTCCGGCCGGAGCGGTTCCTCCGCCGGCGGCCCCTGTGTATCCGGCTGTGGGCGCAGAACCGGACATCGGAGAAACCACCGCTGGGGCTGTCTGGCCACCCAACTGGGCCCCCGCTGCATAACCGGCCGGTGGGGTTCCGCCGCCTACCGGCCCCGGCGCATACCCTCCGCCCGATCCGCTCTGCCAACCACCCGCAGGCGCTGGAGTAATTGCCGAGGACGGAGAAGTTGCCGAGGATGGGGAAGCGGACCAGGCTGGAGAAGCCGACCACGCTGGAGAAGTAGCTGAGGACGGAGGGACCGGAACATTCGGCCCGGTGGGGGTGAGAACACGCGGCCCGGTGCTGCCCGGAGCCGACGGCCCGACCGAACCCTGGGGCTGGCCAATCTGATAAAACCGATCCATCCCGGGCAGGGGCCGAGATTCGGGCAGACTCGGCACGATCTGCCCCCCCTCCTCTCCCCACTGCGGCGATTGTCCCCGCACCTGGATTTGGCGGTCCAGAATCTGTCGGTGCGGACCAGGCGAAGGTGGCTCCGATATCACGCTGAGCCTATCCGCACCCTCCCAGCGCGGGTCTCTCTGGGCTGGAGTTTCCGAGCAGGGAGAGCCGCCGGTGGATATTCGGTCGGTTGGAGCTGGCAAATCGGAGAAGGCCGGAATTTTCCCTTGCCCCTCCGGGCTGTTGGCCCTTGGGTAGAAAACAGGCGGACCGTTGGGACTTCGGGCCGGCCGATCGGGGAACATCGGGCTTTGGTCTGCATGCTCCGGCACGTCTGGGCTTTGGCCTCGGACATCCGGTCGGCGAGGCTGGGCCACCTGGACTTCCTCATCGGAAACCTCCGGTGGGCTGAAGACAATTTTCGGCTGGATATTCCGGACCGGATCGATCAGAAACAGGCCTGAGGCCCGAAGCCGACGCTCACTGGCCCGTAGCTCCCTAGTATCCACCACATCCCCCGGGGCCAGCGAAAGCCGATTCAGGACCGTTGTCAGCTTCGTGTGCGGCGAGACCTCCTCAGAACCGATTTTCACGTCGATCCGGCCTACCCGATACCGATCCCCTTCTTTGATCTCATAGACCAGGTCCGCCTGGCCAGGTTCAGCCAGATAGCGGATGTCGGGCTTGATGTCGGCAAAGACATAGCCTAAGGCGCCATATTTTTCCTGCAGGGCAGCCACATCCTTTTGCAGTTGCGCCTGATTGAAATATTGGCCTGCTTTGAGGGTGATGGTTTCGGCCAGTTCCTGCTCGGAAAACCGCTGATTGCCGATAAACCGGACCTCTCGCACCTTGTACCGGGGACCTTCGTCGATGACAAAGGTCAGCAGGATCCAATTTTTCTCTTCGTTGTACTCAATCTCCCGGCCGATCTTGGCGTTGAAATAGCCCAGGCTGGCATAGTAGGCCTTCAGGCGGTTGATGTCTTCGTCGATTTCTTTGCGATCCACTTCGCCCCGGATAATCCACAAAAAGCCGGGTTTGGAATGAATCTGCGTGCGCAGTCGGGCATCGGTGGCAATGGTGTTGCCCACAAACCGAGTCCACAAAATCCGCTGCTTTTTGCCTTCGTTAATCAGATAAATGGCCCCTTTGTCTTCCGGCCGATTGCCCTCGATAATCGTTACCCGGGCGTTGGAAAATCCGTGGGAACGGTAGTAATCTTCGATCTTGCGCCGGCCTTCTTCCACGGCGAACGGGTCCAGGGCATCCCCGGGTTTTATGCCGGCCTTTTCGGCCAGGACTTTTTTACGGACCTTTTCGTTGCCGACAAACTTGACGTATTGCAGCACCGGCCGTTCAACCACTTCAAAAATGACCACCCGGCCGCCGGGTACCGGCTGGGTCCAGGTCTTGACACTGACAAACAGACCAGCTCGGCTCAACCGGCGCACATCCTCTTCGATCAGTTCCATATCCAGAGGTCTGCCGGCCCGGGTCCGGATTAATGGGGCAATTTTACTCCAGGGCACATGCTGCCGACCGACCACCCGCACCTCCACCACCATTTCGGAGGAAGAAGGAGGGGGTAAGCTCGGCGCCTCCGCAGGAACCAGGCTGCCATGGGAAACTCGGCCGGGGGAGGAAGAATTGGCTCTCCCAGAGGAATAAGGGGGGGCTTTTATGCTCCCCCGGGAGGGAGAAAAAGGTGTGTTTTCGGCCGGGAATCCTCTCTGAGGGAATTCCAACTGGGGGGCTTCCGGCACAGGCTCTTCTGCCTCTATCCAAGGAGCCTCCGGAATGGAGGACAAATCTCCCCCTGAAAGGTCGGCTAATAGTGTATCGATTGGGGGGTATGAGTGGCCGAGAGCACAATGGGAGAGCACTTTGGGGAGGGGTATGCCTAGAGCAATGGCCAAGAAAAAGATCGCCCCTATTAAGTATTTTGGTACCCCAAAGGTGGCATCTTTTGCCCCCCTGAGATAGGAAGGGGCAGAAAGGCCTTTCTCTTTTGCTTTCCCAAAGGGGCAATAGGCCCCGGGGAAAGTTTTGTCTCTACGGCATCGAGTCACCCAAAACTCCCGCCAACACACTAAAGAAGTCCTAAGAAAAGAGAGCGAGCCTAAGGAATGCCACTCTAGGTGTACATCAAATGAGTCAAATGAGGGTTTCTGATGGGGTTTGACACAACAAAGGTTCCCCCTAATGAGTTATTAGGCTGCCACCTATTTAGAGGGTTTTGAAGCCTGAAAAGGCACTTTCTGCCACGGCCCGTAGAAATACACAATTGCCCCGTTTGAAACAAGCCGGAAAATAGCCGCTCTTGGGTGCTCTGTCCGGATCGCAGTCTTTCCTGGGAACGTTTCCCCCGCTGGGGCAGAAAACCTCGGAAAAGAAAAAGGCAGAAACCCTCGGCAAAGAAAGAAGGTAACATTTCCGCCGAATGGAGGGGCGTGCTTAGCAGGCCCGGTAAAAGCGCCGATCCAAGGTAGATACCTCCCAGGAATCGGCCTCCGAAGCAGGTCCCTCCAAGGGTCTTTTCATTCGGCTGAAATGTTACGAAAGAAGGAAAAGCCTCTACTGGAGCCAGCCCATAGACCACCAGAGGTAGGCAACCGGCGCGGTCCAGAGCAGGGAATCCAGCAGGTCCAACACACCGCCGAAGCCGGGCAACCATTGGCTGGAGTCTTTACGTACGGCATCCCGTTTGAGGAGCGATTCGGCCAGATCGCCGCCCAGGCCCACCACACTCAGCACCAGGCCGTATGCGCTCCAGGCCCACCAGGGGCACCCCTGCGAGCTGAGCGGCGCCGGAGCATCCCCCAGCAACCGACATCCCTCCATCCATCCGGAGGAGAGGAAAAACCCGTTGGGGTTAGCCGGTGGCGTAGAACCCTTCAGGGTCGGGGTCAGCCAGGCAAAGACCGCCCAGGCGGCCGCCCAGCCCCACAAAAGCCCGCCGATGGTTCCTTCAATGGTTTTGCCGGGGCTGAGCCGAGGGGCCAATTTGTGCCGGCCGAGCAGATGCCCCACGAAATACGCACCGGTGTCGGCCATTTTGACCACGATAATCACCGAGGCCAACGCTCCGATACCATGCACCATCCGTAAAAGGACCAAGAAGCTGAACAGCACCCCCCCATACAGCAGGCCCAAACTGGCCACACCCAGCCGACCGGTAATTCCTCCCGGCCCGGTAAACCGCCGGATTTCTTCCAGCATGGCCAGGAGGAACGCACCGGCCAAGGCCAAAAGCACCCACCTTTCGGCTGCCCAGAGGCCTGCTCCGACAACCCCCACGCCAGATGCTCTCCCCTGCATATCCAGCACCGGACAGACCGGCAGCCAGGCCGCCAGAAGAATGGCCATATTCCCCGCATACACAGGCCAAGCGGCACAACCGGCGCCTGCCTGTCTGGCCAGGGTTAAGAATTCCCCGGTAGCCAGCAGACTAAGGCCCACTGCCAGAGGCAATAACACGGCACCCGGCACCGGGCAGCGATGATCCGCCCAGCCCAATACCACCACCAGCCCAATTAACCCGGTCCCTAATAGGAATCGCCATCGGAACATGATGCCCGCCTGGAAAAAACTTCTCCCCCGGCTTCGTTTTGCTTTTAGCCAGTTGCTTTTAGCCAGGTGAGGAATCCCACCGTGTCATTCCTCCGTAAGCAGGAATCCGGGAAAAAACTGGATTCCCACTTTCGTGGTAGGGACATACAAGGGGGCCCAAATCCCTCTGCCGCCTCTCCCCCGGCGGGAGAAGCCAGCCTGGCTGAGGCAATGCCGGAGGCCGGGCCGGGTGAGAGGGGGGGGTGTGGGACTGGTGCGAAAGCGGGAGTCCAGAACGTCGGCGGATTCCATGTGGCCCAGGCCCCACTTGCTGTCCAACTCCACAGGAACATGCCAAAGCAGCCTGGATTCCTGCTTGCGCAGGAATGACACTTCGCTCCACTTCATTCGGTTAAAATGTTCCTGATTTGTTCCTGATTTTTGATATCTGAGCATGTCGGCGGGGGTTACGGAGACCCCCGGTGGTTATTTTACCAAGCCGGTGCTACCAAGCCGGTTATTCTAACCAATGGGCGTCGGGGAAGAGGGAGACTTTCGTTGGATTCTATGGGCCGCTGCCGGTTGGCCCGCCCCGGATCCTTTTCTGCACATCGGTTTCCAACACCCCGAAGGTGGCCTCATGCCGTTGAATGGTCAAATGCAATACTTGCAGGAGCCGTTTGGCCGTGTAGTAGTTCATGACGATCCGTTGGGTGATGACGATGGGGCCGCTGGGAGGGCCGAACGGCTGGGGATTGATCCCAAAGTCGATAAAGACCTCTTCGGGGGTGCCGGTGATTCGGCAGAAATTGGCATAGGAGGTGGTGGCTTTGGCGTCATCCACCTGAAAGGGGGGACCAGAAGGCGGACGGCCCGGCCCATCGGTGCCCCCATCCCCTCCGGAAGGAAAACCTTCTTTCGGCCCGTGGGAAGAAACCCTCATCCGGATGCTCCTTAAATAAAAAACGGGGGAAACTAACCATTGAGCCGAATGAAGGGCAGGAGATCACTGCTGCCCAACCAGGAATCCCGGGGTCTTGTGCCACCTAAATCTCCCTCACCCGGCGGTGCCTTTGGCACCGCCGGCCTCTCGACGGCCGGGAGAGAGGCGATTTGCTTCATTCGGCTAATTTGACTGTATCTACCCGCCTGGCCCCCTACCAGATGGAGGGGCTCAAAATCGGATCGAACACCACAGATGCTGGTCCTTCTTCCCGGTGGATACAGTCAAATAAAAATAAAAAGGTGCACCTGGCGGTCGGCCTTCGAGGACAGTTCCACCATTCGGCTAAAATGTTACAAAGGCATAACTTCAACTTTTGCAAAGAGTTAGAATCCGAGGGAATTGCCCAGGGGGTGGTAAGCCCTTGGCTTTTTCGGCCGAAAGGCATAAGATAGCATGAAACTGGAAGCTGGCAAATGGCCCTCCGGGAAAAAGCTGGCGTCGGAACCAGCATTTAGAGAGCATTAGGAAAGGAGACCGTATCCCAAATCGAAGCGTACCGGAACGTTTGTTTTGTGTATATTGTGTATATTGCCTATTTTATGAAAGCGCAGAGCTATGGCGATCACATTAACTGAAGCGGCCCGGAATGAAATCCTGCGGATCATGCAAGCCCAAGGGTTGGATCCGCAAACTGCCCTGCGGATCAGCATCGAAGGGGGCGGCTGCAGCGGGCTGCAATATCGACTTACCCTGGATGACCAGTTCGACCCGGCCGTCGATGTCCGGTACCCGGCCCCAGATGTCGCCGTGGTAACCAAAAAAAAGTTCGCCTTGCATCTGGACGGCACCACGATCGACTTCCAGGATGGGCCTTTCGGCCGAGGGTTCGCCATTGAAAATCCCAATTATCCGCGTTGGGGCGGCTGTCCAGGATGCGGCGGACACTAAGAAGCCGACCCGCCCACCATCGTAATTGAAAACCCACCGATTCGCCTTTCGTCCAACGGTTTCGGCGGTGCAGAAGCCTTCTTCTGTGGAGGGTTCGCCCCCCAAAAGGCATTGACTTTCCTTGGGCTTGGGGCCTCTGGGGGCTATCGCTTGGCCTCCCCTATACAGAGCCTACCCGCCAACGGTTTTTTGGCCGGAACAACGGTCTGATTGCTCCTAGCCCAGAGGGCTCCTTCTTGGGAAGAATCCTTGTTGGAAGCAATGTTCTGGACCCTCCGGAGTTGCTTGGGGGTTACAATCCTAAGTCTGCCAAGCTTAGCAGGGGGTGTCAACCGTGTGGGGAGGGGGACCGGATTCTTCTGCGGGGGCAGAGGGGGCCGTTTCCTGCCCGGCAGAGGGTGTTTCTTGGGACTCTTGGCCCCTCGGAAGAGGCTGCTCGGCCACCGGCGCCGCCGACCTTTCCCCCGAAGGAAGTGCCGGCGGAGAGGATTCCCCCCAGGCCGGTCCCGGCTGCGGAGAGACGGAGACCATTTCTAGGGGGAGTTCCGCGCTGGGGTCCTGGATCCGGAGAGCCAATTGGCCATGGAGCAGGTCCTCTAAAAGCCCTCCCAGCAATTGCTTCCGCCATCCCCGTTCTAACATCGGAAGCTCGTCGGAATGGGTGGGGCCGAGTCGATAGGCAATCCAGTCCCGAAGGTCATTGGGTGTGCCGACCAAGCTGGGGGCCACCTGGGCCTGCCGACATCGGGTTGCCAGGGCCGCATAAAGAAACTGCGTTAAAATGGTGGAAACGGAGCTAGAGCTGGGGGAGTTCGGCTGGGGGAGTTGGTCTTCCCGCATATGGAGTGCCCGTTCGATGCAGGCGGCAATTTGCTCTAGTTGGCGTCGTAATCCGGTATGGTGCATGCCGCGAACGGCCCGAATCCGATGGATATTGGCGGTTTCCCGGCGAGCCAACTCCACCAACAGATCATCTCGAAGGACAAACCGGGCCGGGCAATTCCGACGCTGGGCCTGATGCTCCCGCCATTGCCAAAGTTCTCGCAGAATGGCCAACCCCCGACGGGACAGCGCCGCTTGGCCCGGCAACCGCCGCCATCCTTCCTCCTGCACCTTTTTAAGGATTTGGGCCTTCCAGAGCTCCATTTCTTCTTGGAACCATTCGAGCCGATCCAGTTGGCAAAGTCGCTCCTGAAGCACCGCCCAAAGCTCTCGTAAATAGCGCACATCCTCCAGAGCGTACTGGATCTGTAGGGCCGACAGGGGCCGATGCCGCCAATCGGTCCGGGTTTCTGCCTTGGAAAAGCAGCGCCCTAACAGGCGTTCCATCAGGGTGCTGAAACCGGCCGGATATTCCAGTCCAATCAAGCCAGCGGCGATTTGGACGTCCACCAGCCGGGCGGGCATTTTGCCCACTGCCTGATAACAGAAAAGCACATCCCGGGCGCCGCCGTGGACAATAGTTTCTCGATCCCCGCTGACCAGAAGTTCCCAGAAGGGCTGCAGGTTGACGGCACGCGGATCCAGCAGCGCTAATTGGCCTTCCGCCTCCACCTGCACCAAACAAAGCTCCGGCCGATAGTTCGACTCCCCAACAAACTCCGTATCCAGAGCAATCGTCCGGCAGGAGTGCACCTGCTGGCACCAACTCTGAAGCTCTTGAGCCGTTTGGATGAACTGATAATCCACCGATGCCGGCCCCTATTTTGACGGTATCCACCTGGCCAGGCCCCTACAACTTGCAGGGGAACAATCGGCTCGAACCCCACAGATGGTGGTCATCCCTTCCGGCGGATACAGTCAACCTATCCTATTTCGATGCTCTTGCAAAATTAAAAGCCTATCACAGAGCGCCTGCTTCGCCAAGGCAGAAACTTTTGTTCATAATGCTTCCTCAATTTTCCCATCCCTCCGGTTCAGCCGGGTCAAAAACATACCGGCTTCCGGGGTATGGGTATCTCCAGCGGTCAACGCCGGCGCATGGGGAGGGGGGTTCCTGTTCGGCCAGAGCACCTAGTGGGGATGCCTTTTATCTTGACTGCCTCCACCGGGTTCCACTCCTCCAATATGGTATTCGAGCCCATTCTTAGCCCCTACCCATGGTAGGGGCCTGGCCGGGGGGATACAGTCAAATGAGGAAGGGAGGACAGGAACAATTTTCCGGTCCCCCTTCGGGGGTAGGGTTCGCCCTCCGGTCAGCCATTTCACGTTGGGGATGGGAAAAGCAGCCCCCTTCACCGGCTAAAAAAGAGCCCCCCTAAGAGGGCACCGGCGTTGCCACCAGTCCTTATCGGTCCAGGAGCGGCACCCTCTCCAAGGGGGGACTCGGAGGCTTGGGGGGGGTCCTGTTGGGCCAGGATTTCCCCCCTGTCCAGGAAAGGTTTGTTGTTCCTCCGTTTTTGTTGACCCAGCAATCCCCCGTTTAGGGTATTCGGTTGCCCCTTTGCCGTTCATGGCATAAGCTTGGTAATGGGGGTAAAGCTTTTCTCATCGGCAAACTCTACCGGCCGCATCCGGGTATCCAATAGGCTGCAAGGGGTAGGTTATGTCCGGCCAGGGGATCATCGAGGGCAAAACTGCTCCCAGCGGTCTGGTGGCCATTGCCATAGAAACCCTTCTGCCCCGGGATGCTTTGGATTTTGATCTGTACCTTTGGCCATCGGCGGATAGTCCCCCGGTCCTTTATCGGGAGGCCAATTATCCGCTGGAGGAAGCGGACTTAGATCGGCTTTTGAGCCAGGGGGTGAATACGTTGTATATTCCGGCGGCCAAATGCCGCAGTTATCAGCAATATCTGCGGAAGGTGGTTTTGCGGAACAGCCGGCTTCGGCCCACGCAGCGGTTTATGCTGCTGAAGAAGGCGAACCGGGCGGTTTTTGAATCCGCTTTTCGCAGCGGTGTGCCAGGCCGGATGATGGAGTTTGCCGAGGAGTTCGGACGGCAACTTTGGGAGGTGGTTTGCGACCGAGAGATGGTCCTAACGCATCTATTTGCCGTGATGGATCACGATTACTTAACCTATACCCATCTGACCAACGTATGTACCTATTCGGTGGCCCTAGCACATTGGTTGGGGATTAGACGTCCTGGAGACATCGAAGCGATCGCAGCCGGTGCGCTCTTGCACGACTACGGCAAGCGGCATGTACCGCCGGCCATTTTAAATAAGCGGGATCGGCTCACCCCCAGCGAACGGGAAATCATCCGCCAGCATGTCGTAGCCGGGTTTACCGCATTCTGCTCCCAAGAAAACATCCAGTGGGGGCAACTGATGATGCTCTATCAACATCACGAACGGCTCAACGGCCGAGGGTATCCGGTAGGGCTAACCGGCGAGGAAATCCATCCCTGGGCTAAGATCTGCGCCATTGCCGACGTGTTTGATGCGTTGACTTCGGCCCGACCGTATCGGCCCCCGGATCCTTTGGAGGACGTGTTGGAATATCTTCAGCAGCGTGCTGGCAACGATTTCGATCCGGAAATGGTCCGTTGTTGGGTGGCCAAAATATGTCCGACGAACTAGAGCTGCTATTGGCCAGGAGTCCTTGTTTAGTTCGGCTGCCGCCGGACTGGAGCGATTTTTTTGAAAAAACCGGTCTGGTGCAGGGGGTGATGGCCGAACGACGGCAATTTCCCCGGATCAACCTCCGGAGTCGGGCCGTCCTGCAGTATCGCCAGACATTTCCCAGTCTGCCCAGACCGGCTTTCACCTATACCGTCTATACCAAAGATATTTCCCGCAGCGGACTGGCTTTTCTCCACGGAGAGCAACTATATCCCTCAGAGCAAATGATCATCATCTTGCCTGACGGCAAACCACGCAGAATCGAAATCGTTCGCTGCCGTCGAATTGGTCCTAGTTGCTTTGAGATCGGCGCGCGCTTTGCCGGCTCAGTGGACCCAGCTCCTGAAGAAGCGGACCCCGCCCCGAAAGAAACTCCAACCTAGCGGAAAGACACGCTTCCTCCGGCCGCTTCCATCGAAACGCCCCTTTCCTAC
>Ga0209809_1000284_pt1 | contig 48052 bp, 45 predicted proteins | sample YNPMSTMetaG_FD_186172 | JGI IMG/M metagenome (GOLD analysis project Ga0209809, IMG submission 186172) | Anoxygenic and chlorotrophic microbial mat microbial communities from Yellowstone National Park, USA - YNP MS-T MetaG (SPAdes) (version 2) ...
ATGATTTCAGGAAAACCTGGATAATCCTCTACCCCTGTCGATAAAAATAGTTGAGAAGAAGTAATTCCTTCAGAGATTAAGACTGTATCAATAAGGGCTCTACCAGCATAAATAGAAGCTGTTAATCCAGCTGGTCCTCCACCTAAAATAATTAAATCTCTAACTTTCATAAATAAATTTTTTGATTTGGTTTATCAATTTTACCACAAAATTTAAATTATGAATAGAGGCTAACCGAGCAAAAAGAGGATCTTTTTGGAGATAAAGATACCTGAGATAAGCTCTCGAATATAATTGACAAGTTAAACAATTACAATTTTTATCCAGGGGCCTAAAGTCATTTTTAAATCTGGCTTGATGAATTTTTAACAATCCCTTTTTATAATCTGATTGAAATACAATGTTTTTATTTTTATAAACTATTTCCCCAGTAAAAAGGGTGCCGTGACGAGCTAATCGAGCTGGATTAACGCAATCAAACATATCAACATTATTTAAAATTAAATTTAAAATATCATCGGGATAACCTCCTGCTCCCATCGTATATAATGGTCTATTTTGGTCGATATATGGTGAGAGCCATTTTAAAATTTTTAAGGTTTTTTGAAAATTAAAACCAATAGTTTCTCCTCCTAAAGCTATTCCATCAAAGTTTAAATTATTTATAAACTTTAATGATTTAATTCTTAGATCTTTAAGTGGTCCACCTTGGGCAACTCCAAAAATAAGTGGGCGTTCATTAGGACTTAATTTTTTTGTTTTTTCTTGAAAATAATTTAAGGAACGAATAGTCCATTTATGAGTTAACTCTAATGACTTTCCAATCTTTTCTTTATTTGAGATATCAGGAGAACATTCGTCAAAAGCTATTAAAATATCTACTTTTAATTTTAACTGAATATCGATAGATTTTTCTGGGGTTATAAAAGAAGAAGAACCATCATAGGGAGAAATAAAAAGAACTCCTTCTTTTTTTGTTTTTGAATACTCTTTTGTTTTTCTTTTAAAACTCCAAATCTGAAATCCGCCGGAATCGGAAAGTATTGCTCTTTGCCAATTCATAAAATTATGGATGCCCCCCATTTTCGCTATAAAATTTTCTCCGGGCTTAAAATGTAAATGGATAGCATTTACTAAAATGATTGGAAAACCTAATTTTTCTAAATCATAAGAATCTAAACTCTTTACATACCCTTTTGTCGCAGGAGGCATAAAAACTGGCGTTTCTATCAGGCCATGCGGAGTTAAAAATTGAGTAATTCGGCCAAATTTTGATTTTTTAATAATTTTAAACATTTTTTAAATAGTTATTAGTTTCAAAAGAAATATTTTAAATAATAAACATAGCGTCCCCAAAAGAATAAAAATGATATTTTAATTTTTGGGCTTCTTGATAGGCTTTAAAAATTAAATCTTTGGAAGCAAAAGCACAAACCAGTAAAAGGGGTGTTGATTTTGGAAGGTGAAAGTTGGTAATTAAAGCGTCAACAAATTTGAATTTATAGCCTGGATAAATAAATAAATCGGTATATCCTTGTTGGGGAACTAATATTGCATTTTTCGCGCAGGTCTCAAGGGTTCTAACAACTGTTGTTCCAACAGCGATAATTCTTTTTTTATTCTTTTTGGCCTCATTGAGCCTTTTAGCCTGTTTTGGAGTTAAAATAAAATATTCTTTTTCCATTTTATGTTCCTCTATTTTTCCCGTTTTTATTGGCAAAAAAGTTCCCAAACCTACATGAAGAGTAATAAAAATAATTTCTACCCCCTTCTTTTTAATTTTTGATAATAATTCTTTAGTGAAATGAAAACCAGCGGTAGGAGCAGCAATTGAACCTAATTTTTTAGCATAGACAGTTTGATAAGAAAAAAATGATTTTGTTGTTGGTTCTTTAATATATGGAGGTAAAGGCGGTTTTCCTAAATTAAATATTAATTCTTTTAATTTTTGGCCCTTTTGATTAAATTTAATAATTGCTTCATAGCCATTTTTTTCGATAATAACCCCTGTAAGGTGTTGAGAAAAAGTAAAGATTTGTCCCTTTTTAAGTTTTTTACCCAAAACTTTCCATTGATTAGGCCATTTTGAGAAAGTTTGGTTTCTGTTTTTAGGTTCAACTAATAGAATTTCTTTTTGTCGATTATTAATTTGACCAATTAATTTGGCTGGGATAACTTTGGTATTATTTAAAACTAAAACATCATTTTTAGATAAATAATCAATAATTTGATAGAAATATTTATGTTCGATGGTCTGGCTATTTCTTTTAAGAATTAAAAGTCGGCAGCGATCTTTTGGTTCGATTGGTTCTTGGGCTATTAGTTTTTTTTCTAAATGATAATCAAATTCTTTTAAATCCATAATTTTAAAAATATTTTTGATATTTTTTTCTAAACTTCAAAAGAAAATTCCCTATTTTTCCGGGCCCCATAAAAATTAAAACATCTTTTTTCTTTATAATTTTTAGAATTTCTTTTTCTAAAATTAAATAATCAACTAATTTGACCCTTTCTTTTCTAAGATAATTATTTTTTAGAATTTCTTTAGATATATTTTGAGAAGAGACAGTATAGTAATTTTTTTCACTGGAGGAGTCAATTTCTAAAAGAAAGAGATAGTCGCAATTTTTTAGTGATCTAGCAAAATCTTTATAAAGTAAAGCTACTCGAGAAAAGCGATGGGGTTCAAAAATTAAAATAATTCTTTTTTTAGGAAAAACTAATCGAGCAATTTTTAAGCTAGCTTCAATTTCTTTTGGATGATGAGCATAATCATCAACAATGGTAATTTTTTTATAAGGAAAAATTTCAAACCTTCTTTTTATAGGAGGAAATTGAGAAATAATTTTTAAAGTTTCCTTTATTTCAATATTTAAAAGATTAGCTAAAGCAATTACTGCCAAAGTATTTGAGACGTTAATGAAAGACGGAATTTTTAATTTTAATTGATATTTTTGTGTTTTATAAAGGACACAAGCTTTAGTTAAATAACTTCGATTTTTTGAAAATGGAAAAGTTTGAATATTATAAGCAAAAATATTAGCTCTTTTGTTTTGTAAACTATAAGTTACTAATTTTTCTTTAATTTCTTTCTTTTTTAAAAAGGTTTTTAAATAATTATCATCAAAATTAATGATACAATTTTTTTGAGTTTGAAGGGCAAATTTTTTAAAGGCCTCTTTTAATAGATTAAATTTTCCTTGAAATGGCCCATAAGGATCTAAATGATCATTGTCAACATTTAAAATGATTGAATAAAAAGGATTTGTTTTTAAAAAAGAAGCATCATGTTCATCTGTTTCTATAATTGCATATTCCCCTTTCCCCCACTGACTTCCTAACGGCCACATTTTTGTTTTAGCACCTAAATAAATAGTTGGTGAAAATTTTTTCTTTGATAAAAGATAAGAAATCATACTAGAGGTAGTGCTTTTGCCATGAGAGCCACTGATAGCGATAATTTTTTTGTTTTTTAAAATTTCTAATAAAAAAGCAAACCGATGGAAAACTGGTATTTTTCTTTTTTTTGCTTCTTTTATTTCTATATTATTTTGATTTATGGCTGACGAATAAATTATGAGATCCGAGGAATCTATATTTTCTTTTTTATGGTTTAAAAAAATTTTTACTTTTCTTTTTTCTAATTTTTTTCTTAAAGGAAAATCGTTAATATCTGAACCAGAAATTTCTATTTGTTTTTCTTTTTTTTGAATTAAATTAACCAAAGGAATCATTCCTGCTCCACCAATACCAATAAAATGAATTTTTTTAATTTTAGAAAAATCAATCATTTTAAAATTTTTTTAAAAACCCGCCAAATGGCGGGTTTTATCCACTTTTTCCTAATATTTCAAAGTATTTAAAATTTTTTGCTATAATTTCTACCTCGAGAATTCTACCGCAATAAGGGCAGTGAGAAATGATTATTACTTGATTTTTGGAATTTTTAGGTTGCTGGTATTCTTTCTGCATTTGTTGGATGTTGATATATTTCACGCATCCATCGCATTTTATCCTTTTTATTGAAATCACTTTTTCACCTCCCATTTAAATACTTTAAATAAGCCACTACCAAAAATCTTCCTTCTTTTTCTTGATTTCTTGCAGCTTTATAATGAGAAAAGAAAAATGAATTAAGTGCCGTATCAAAAGGAAGATTTTTGATGTTTTCTGGAGGAATTTCAAGACTTTCAAAAATCATTTCGGCAGACTTTATAAGATCAAGAGAGATCAATCCATTTTTTTCTTCTAGGCCTTTTTTAAGGCATGCTTTTAGAAATTCATCTCTTTCTTCGTTTAATTGCTTTTCAATTATTTCTTTATCTAATAAATAAGATTCTTTTCTAATCGATGGTCCTATTAAAACATTAATATGATTTGGTCGGATGTTCCGGTCTAATAAATATTTTATCGCTTTTTCTAAAATTTTTAGATTTTTTCTCCCGGCATGAATTAAACCAACTATTTGTCGAAATCTTTCTTCATAAATAATTACCGGTAAACAATCACCGAAAGGACAAGCTATTCCTGTTTGGTGGTAAAAATTAAACATTCCATCACAAGATATTTCTTCTAAGGGATCAAGTGGTTTTTTAACTTCTTCGATTTTAAAAGAGTGATTTGGCCTAAAGAAGAAAATTCTATTTATTGGGATGTTGATATCTTCAAAAAATTTTTCTCGATTTTTAAGGACTTCTTCTTTTAAAGAGTATTTGAAATCCATGTTTCCGTAAGCTTTCGTTGAAATGAATACTTTGACTCTGTTTAATCTACTAACATAGCTAATAATCATTTTGAATCCTCCTTTATTTTTAAAGAGCTAAAACTATTATATAATTTTTTTAGTTTTTAGTCAATATAAACCCTTGGAACCCTTTTCCCTATTCTAGAAACAATCTCATCTTCTATTGTTTGAGCCAACGAAGCTATCTCTTTAACTTTAATTTCTTTGTCCTTGTTTTTTCCTATAAAAACTACTTCGTCTAATAAGTTTGCCTCTTTAATTTTGCTTACATCAAGCATTAATAGATCCATACAAATATTTCCAACAATAAAAGCTTTTTGACCTTTAATTAAGGCGTAGCCTTTATTAGAAAGAGTCCGGGGATAACCATCAGCATAACCCAAGGGAATGGTAGCTATCTTTGTCTTTCTTTTGGTTAAATAAGTTCGATCATAACTAACAGGTTCTCCTTTTTTAAGTTCTTTTAGGAAGATAATTTTGCTTTTTAAAGATAGTAATGGTTTAGTTGGGATTCTTTTATTTGTCTTTTTAAAATAAAAATCGGAAAATCCATAAAGAATTTCTCCTATTCGCACGGTATTGAGTTTAAATTCCGGGTAATTAGCAATAGCGCCAGAGTTAGCTAAATGTCTTAAGGGAATATTAATTTTGAATTTTTCTAATTGTTCTAATATTTTTTTAAACCTTTCAAATTGAATAAAATTAAAATTGTCATTTTTTATTTTTGAAGAAGATAAGTGGGAATAAATACCTTCTATTTTTAAATAATTCAAACTTGAAATTTTTTTAATTGCTTCTAAAGCTTTTTCGTGTCTAAATCCTAACCGATTCATTCCAGTATCAACTTTGATATGGATATTAATCTTTTTCTTATATTTTGAAGCCAAATCGTTAAGTTTTTTAGCGGTTTCTAAAGAAAAAATAGAAGGGGTTAAATTATATTTAAAAAAATAAAATAAATCTTTTGAGTAAACAAAACTAAAAACTAAAATCGGTTTTTTAATATTATTTTCTCTTAACTCAATAGCTTCTTCTAAAGTGGCAACAGCCAAATAGTCAATATTTAATTCTTCCAATTTTTTTCCAATTGGAATAGCTCCATGGCCATAAGCATCTGCTTTAATAACAGCAATAATTTTGGTTTCTTGGCCAATAATTTTTCTAATTATCTTTAAATTATGAGTTAAATTAGGAAGCTTTATTTCAGCCCACGTTGGTCTTAAAAATGGATTTTTAAGAAATGTTTTCATAAAAATTTAGACTATTTCAAACGGTTTATCTTCTTCTATTTTTTGAAGAGCCAAATCAATTCTTTGTTGGCTATTAGAGAAGAGTTTAAAAAGACTTTCTCCCTCAGTTATTTTTTCTCCTATTTTTTTCAAAAATAAAATACCTGCTTCTTTAATAGTGGGAGCACCTAACAATCTTGCTAATCTATTAATTTTTAAGGGATCTATCTCTTTTAAATAACCTGATTTTTTGGCTTTAAAGTCAAAAAAGATGTTTGGTAATTGAATATCATTTAAACTAATATTTTTCTTTCCATTTTGACATTCAATAATTTCTTGGAATTTTTTCAAAGCTTCTTCATTTTCTAGTTGTTTTTTTGCTAAAATTCTTCCCTTTCCTTTTGGAGCCTTGCCTATGATTTCTAGTAAAAGCCCAGCTAATTTTAAAGCGCGTTCTTCTAAATATAAAGACCTGTTTTCTCTTTGTTCTAAAATTTTTAAAACATCAATTATTTCTAATAAAGGACCCACCCCATCGCCTACTATTGGATATTTAATCTCTTCAGTTAAAACTTCAGTTTTAATATTAAATTTCTGGCTTATTTTTAGAAAAATATCTTTTATTTTTAAAGCTTCAGCATAATTAGAGATTTTTGTCCCTCTTCTAAAAGGAAGGTCAATAACTAAATGGGTGGCTCCCATCGCTACTTTTTTAGCCATAATTGAGACAATCATTTTGGATAAAGGCTCAATTCCTAATTCATAACTTACTTTTAATAATCTATCATCTGCTGGAGCTAATTTTAAAGACCCTCCCCAAACTAGACAACCATTTGTTTTTTTAACTATTTTTTTAATTGTTTCTAAGTCAAATTCTACTTGAGCAATTGATTCAATCACATCAGCTGTTCCGCAAGCAGAAGTGACAGCTCGAGAAGAAGTTTTAGGAATCAAAATATTTAAACTAGCAATTATGGAAACAACAAGGGGGGTAGTTCTATTATTTGGTAAGCCACCAACAGAGTGTTTGTCAACTACTACTTCACTATTCCAATAAATTTTTTGGCCAGTTTCAGCAATAGCTTTAGTGAGATAATAAATTTCTTCCAGAGAAAAATTTTTTTCTATAAAAGCCGAGGCGATAAAAAAGGCTATCTGGATATCATCTAAATGATAATTAACAACATCAGAAATTATAGAGAGTACTTCCTCATAATTAAGCCTTCCCCTTTTTAATTTTTTTCTAATGGCTTCTAAAGAAGAGGGTGGCGAAGCTAAAAATAATTCGATAATCTCCCCTTCTTTAATTGGATATTTTTCAGTAATATCTTTAAAGAGACCCACTTCTCCCTCTTTTATTAATTCTTTTGAAAGATCAACAGTTACTTCTGTTTGTTTTTTGCCCCATTTTAAAATTATTTTATTGCCGGGATAAATGCCGTTTCTTTTGGCATCTGCTTCATGAATTACTATTATCCAAGGGTGGCCAGTTTTAATATCTAGAACTTTCGTTCTTAAAAATATATTATTTTCTTTATTCATATTTATAAAATTTTAATCTCATTTATAATTAAATGAAAGTTATATCCTAAATATTTTGCTGCTTTCTGACAATAAATCATTCTTTGAGTGAATATTTCGAAATATTCTATTAAAGAAACAAAGTTTGTGTCAATTTTCAAAAAAAGATTTATGTCCTTTAAATCAGTATTAGTTTCTAATTTTGAAGAGTAAGTAGCAAAATTAACTCGATTATGAATATCTTTTTTAATTAAGTCGAAATTTTTTTGATAAACCCTTTCTCTTCGAACATCAGATTTGTCAGCTATTACTAAAACAGCTGAGACAGGATTGATAAAATTCATTTCTTTTTTGTCATGAAAGGCAATTGCTTGGACAATAGCCATCAAATCTTGAACTTTTAGCTCATTTTTAAATAAATCGTAAAAAAGAATTGCTCCAATAAGATGATGGAATTTTCTATTTAGGAAGTTTCCCATATCATGGCAATAGCCGGAAATATAAGAAAGATTTTGCTCTTTTTCTGATAATTTTAATTCTTTGGCTAAATTTTTTGCTCTTTCTGCTACTAATTGACAGTGGATAATTCCATGATTGGTATAACCATTAGCCCTTAAACTTTCCTCAGAAAATTTAATAAATTCTTGGATGTGAGGATGTTGACATATTTTCTTTATTAAAGAATTAGGTATATTCATTAATTTTAAAATAAATTTAAATTTTTAGCTTTTTCTTTTAAAACGTCAACAAAATCTAAAAAATAAAATTGATTTTCAATTGTATTAGTGGTATAGATTTTAGAAAAACCAAATTTTTTCAAGAGTTTAATAGTATTATCTCCATAAATGGGGTGAATAAAAACTAATTTAATTTTATTTTTTTGCTTAAAAGATAAAATAATATCTTGAATCTTTTTTATTGTTTCTCCAGAGGAAATAATATCATCAACAATAATTATTTCTTTATAGTTTTTTATTAAATTTTTTAATTTTTCCTTTTCATAAAAAAATTGAACTTTATTAGTTTTTATATCTCTTTTTTTCTGAAAAATAAAAAAAGGAAAATTATCATTTTGAATAAAATCCAAGACAAACCTTTTTGATTCTTCGTCCGGTCCAATAATTAAAGGATTTTGACTAATTTTATTTTCTTTTTTGAGTTTTTCTTTTATAAAATTAAAGAGAGAAAAATTATAAATTTTTTTACTAAATAAGTTTTCTACTTTCTGGCGATGTTCATGAAAATTAAAAGTAATTATCTGAAAAGCGTTTTTTTCTATTAGCCTCGCAAGGTATAAAGAAGATAATGGTTCTCCAGTTTGAAAAACTTTATCTTGCCGAGCATATGGAAAATAAGGTATAATAACAGTAAGATTTTTTATAAAAGTGGATAATTTCTCTAATAAAAGATAATATTTGATAATATAAGTATTAATATTTTCTTTTTCTTTTTTCTGAAGCAAAACTATTCCTTTTTCTGATTTTTCTTGGCGGCTAAGAATTGGTTTTACTTCTCCATCTTTAAAAACAACCTCTTTTACTTTAATAAAAGGAAGATTTAAACCTTTAGCTAATTTTTCCGCTAAATTATCTCCAATAATCATAATTGATAAAAAAATTATAACTGAAATTTATGATTTTATCAATAATTATTTTGATTTTCTCTTTTCTGGTTCTCTATTATTCTTCAGAAAAAATTTTTCATTCGCTTATAATAATGGCTAATTATTTAAATTGGCGAGAATTTGTTGTTTCATTTTTATTAATGGCTTTTGCTGCTTCTTTGCCTAATTTAATGTTGGGAACTATTGCGGCTTTTAAAAACCTATCCTTTCTTTCTTTTGGCGATATCATTGGAAACAATATTATTATTCTAACGTTAGGCATAGGAATATCTACTCTTTTTTCTAAAAAGGGGATTCCTATTCAAAGCCGAACAATAAAAACCACTTCTCTTTTTACTGTTTTTTCTAGTTTGTTAATTTTAATTTTAATGTTAGATAAAAAGCTATCTCGACTAGATGCTTTTTTATTGCTTCTTTTTTTTATTTTTTATCTTTTTTGGCTTTTTTCTAAAAAAGAAAGATTTCTTTTAAATATCCAAAATTCTAATGATCAAAATACAATTTCAAAACTTAATCTTGAAAAAGTTGCTTTAATAGAAAAAGAAATCAAAATTTTTTTAGAATTTTTAAAACAATTTTTTAATATTTTATTTTTTGGCCTTTTGTTGGCTTTTTCTAGCTATGGAATAGTTTATGCCAGTCGAGAAATTGGCTATTTTTTAGGATTTTCTCTTTTTATAATTGGAGTTTTAATTACCGGGATAGGCAATTCTTTGCCGGAAATAAGCGTTGCTTTGGTTTCTGCTAAAAAAGGTCAAGATTGGATGATTTTGGGTAATCTTTTGGGGTCTGTTTTTATGCTAAATACTCTTGTTCTTCCTATCGTTTTGTTTATTAGTCCGATTGTTTTTGAGAATAATTTATTTCTTTCAGCCTTTCTCTCTCGATTTTTATTTTCTTTATTGGTTTTTATTTTTTATATTTTAAGCAGAACTGGGGAAATTTTAAGCAAAAAAGAAGGATTAATTTTGGCTTTGCTTTATACTTTGTTTTTGTTTTTAGTGATTTTAAGAATTCTTTAAAGATTAAAAATAAAGAAAGGAAGAAATTAAGGGAAATTTTTGACATAAATCTAAAACCTCTTTTTTGATAGTTTTTGGGTTTTCTTTTTTGATTAATAATCGAAAAATAAAATTAGCTACTTTTTTCATTTCTTTTTCTTTCATTAAACGGGCAGTTAAAGTGGGGGTACCTAATCTTAGACCAGAAGGATAAAAAGGGCTTTTATCTTTGAAAACGGCATTTCGATTAGCAATAATGTGTGCTTTTTCTAATATTTTTTCTGCCCCTTTGCCCGTTAAATTAATATTTCTTAAATCAATTAAAATTAAATGAGTATCAGTTCCATCAGCTATTAACTTAAAACCGTAATTTTTAAGTTCTGAAGCTAATATTTTGGCATTTCTGACGATTTGTTTTTGGTAATTTATAAATTTTTTCGAAGTTGCCCTTTTAAAAGCATAAGCTATGCCAGCAATAATATTATTGTGGGGTCCTCCCTGGAGACCTGGAAAAACTGCTTTATTAATAGTTTCTTCTAAATTTATATTTAATTTTTTTGCTGTTTTACTTTTTCTGTTGATAAAAATTACTGCTCCCCGGGGTCCTTGAAGTGTTTTATGGGTAGTACTCATTACTAGATCAGCATATAAAAAGGGAGATGGGTGGTCTTTAGAAATGATAAGACCAATAATATGACTAATATCTGCCAATAAAAAGGCATTAATTTTATTGGCTATGATTTTAAATTTTTTAAAGTTAATTTTTCGAGGATAAGAAGTAGTCCCACAGACAATTATTTTTGGCTTATATTTTAAGGCTAGTTTTTGAACTTGATTATAATCAATGAGTCCTTTTTCGTTTAAAGAATAAGAAATAGATTTAAAAATTTTTCCGGAAAGATTGGCAAAATGGCCATGGGTAAGATGACCTCCGCTTGCAAGCTCTAACCCAAGAATTTTTTCCTTTGGTTTTAAAAGAGCGAAATAAATAGCTAAATTAGCCGGTGATCCTGAATAAGGCTGAACATTAACTGACCATTTTTGACTATCTAGATTAAAAGCTTTCAAGGCTCTTTCTTGGGCTAAAGTTTCTATCTGATCATAATAAATATTTCCAGGATAATATCTTTTAAAAGGATAGCCTTCGGAATATTTATTTGTTAAAGGGGAGCCTATTAATTCTAAAATTGGGAGCGGAGCAATATTTTCTGAAGGAATTAAATTTAAAGTATTTTCTTGGCGAGCTATTTCTTTTCTTAATAAAGAGTAAAGTTTGGGATCAGCTTTTTTAAGGTAATTAAATCTAAAAAAATTATTTTTTTTCATAACTTTTTTTTATAAATTCTAAAAATAAAGGGTGAGGTCTCAAGGGACGAGATTTAAATTCTGGATGGAATTGAGTGGCAACAAAAAAGGGATGATTTTTTATTTCAATAATTTCTACTAATTTTTTTTGGGGATTTATTCCCGACATTAGAAATTTCTGTTCTGATTTACTTTTTAGAAACAAATCTAAATATTGATTGTTGAATTCATAACGATGGCGATGCCTTTCTTTGATTAATAAATTGCCATTTTTTAAAAATTGTTTATCTTTAAAGGGATATTTCAAATAAATATTAAAGCTTTTTGTCTTGTTGAATAATTCACACTCAAAAGCACCTAATCTCATAGTTCCTCCGTAAAGTTTTTTCTTTAATAACATTTTTTGTTCGGTAATTAAATCTATCACAGGGTATTTTGTTTTAGGATTAAACTCAGTTGAATGGGCTCCTTTTAGTTTTAAAATGTTTCGAGCAAATTCCACGACGGCTAATTGCATTCCTAAGCACAGGCCTAAAAAAGGAATATTATTTTCTCTTAAATAAGAAATGGCATTAATTTTACCTTCTATTCCTCTTTGGCCAAAACCACCTGGAATAATTACTCCTTTTATATCTTTTATATCCTTTTTTAATAAAAAATATGATTTTTCGTATTTTTCACTATCTAACCAAATTATTTCTGGCTTTAAAGAGTAAAAATAAGAGGCATGTTTAATTGCCTCTAAAACTGAAATATAAGAATCTAAAAGGGTAAAATGACCAGAACGGAAATATTTTCCTATTACCCCTATTTTAATTTTGTCTTTTGGATATTTTATTTTATAGACCAAATTTTTCCATTCTTTAAGATTTTCTTTTTTGGGTTTAAGATTAAACTTTTTTAAAATTCTATTTCCTAAATTATCTTTTTCAAAATTTAAAGGAACTTCATAAATTGAGTCAACATCAGGGGCAGAGATAATATCTTTTTCCTCAACATTACAGAAAATTGATAATTTCTTTTTTCTTAATTCGTCCAATGGATAATCTGACCTAGCCACAATAATATCTGGCTGAATCCCACTAGAATTTAAAGTTCTGACAGCATATTGAGTTGGCTTTGTTTTCATTTCTCCTACCATTTTAGGGATCGGGAGATAACTAACCAGAATAAAAATTACTTCTTTCGGTTTATGGATTTTTAATATTCTTCCTGCCTCTAAAAAAATTAAATTCTGATACTCTCCTACTGTTCCTCCAATTTCTATTAAAATGAAATCAGCTTTTGTTTTTTGGGCTACCAGTTTTATTCTTTTTATAATTTCATTAGTAATATGAGGAATGGTCTCTACACATTTTCCTTTATACTTTAAAGCCCTTTCATCCTGAATTACCTTTAAGTATATTCTACCAGTAGTAATATAATTAGAGTCATAGATATTTTCATCTAAAAATCTTTCATAATGGCCAACATCTTGATCACATTCTGTTCCATCTTCAGTCACAAAAACCTCTCCGTGTTCTATAGGGTTCATTGTTCCCGCATCATAATTTATATAAGGGTCGATTTTAATAGCTGTTACTTTAAAGCCTTTGCTTTTTAAAATTCTTCCCAAAGAAGCCGTGGTAATGCCTTTTCCTATTGAAGACATTACCCCTCCGCAAATAAAAATAAATTTAGGCTTATTTTTTTTCATAAAAAATAATTTTTTATTTTTCACGAAAAATTATTTTTCTTTTTGTTTTCAGAATTTTTTTAGTTGTATTTTGGATGTTTAATTTATTTTATATAAGGGTCTTTTTTAAAAATTTTTTGAAGCCCTTTTTTTACTTTTTTCCAGGTTTTATCAATAAAAATTACTCCGCATTTTTTGCAATAAAGATAGCTTTTAACTTCTATATTCTTCTCTTTCTGTTTTTGAGAGCGTTTTTCTTTTATTGCTTTTCCTTTATTTATTTTCTTGGTTCCATTTTAAAGAAAGTAATTTTTAATAAATAATAGCATAAAAATATGAAAAAATAAATTTTGAATTGATAAATTCTTTTTTTTATGATAAAATTTTTTAAGTACTTTAAAAGAAAAAGGAGGGTTAAGAATGGATAAAATTTGGCGATATTTTCAAAATTTAAATGGGATAGAAAAAAGATTAAAGAGTAACTACTTAAGCGAAGGGAAAAAAGCAAAACTTATTTTTTTAAGAAAAAGAATCATGGCAAAAATTGAAGACCTACTTCAGCGAGAAGCAGAAGGAGTTTTAAAAGAAAAAATAGACTAGTTTTTGGGGAGGGTTTCCTCCCCGCTTTATTTAGGTTTTACTTTAAATTCATTTTTTAAAAAAATTAATAAAGAAAAATGAAAAAAAGAGAAATAAAAGTTCTTTTAGAAAACCCAAGGGCTTATTATGATTACGAAATTTTAGAGACAAAAAGGGCGGGTATTGAGCTAAAGGGATTTGAAGTGAAATCCTTAAGAGCAAAAAAAGGAAGCCTAAAAGGGGCTTATGGAATCATTAGAAATAATGAAATCTTTTTAATAAATTTTGACATTCCTCCTTATCAAGCTAATAATGTTCCCTCTTCTTATGATTCTAAAAGAAACAAAAGATTGCTTTTAAAAAAACAGGAAATTTTAAGATGGAAAAATTTAATAAATCAACAACCCTTGACAATTATCCCTTTAAAGGTATATAATGATTATACTGATTTTTTAAAAGTTGAGATATCTTTAGCGAAAAAAAGGAAGAAATATAGCAAGAAATTAAAAATAAAAGAAAGGGAGATAAAAAGAAGATTAAATAGAGCTAAAAAAGGAGATTATTGGGGATGACCGGATTTGATAAAAAGGAAACCTTTAAAACTAGCGAGGTGAGGAACTCTTGTAACCTCATTAAATAATCAAGAGGGCCAATAAATGCCAAAAACAATTCTCAATTAGCTTATGCTTATGCATAAGCTAGTATAGGAGACAGCGGGGAAAACTTATTTTATCTCTCATAATCTCTGGCTACCGAGAGATTATGAAGAAATCATAACGGTAGCTACTAGAAAAAAGGTTTGTTTATTTTCCTTTTTCTGGGAAATATAAAATAAACTATCCTCGTAGAATAGTTTTAAAGGGCCTTTTTAGACGTGGGTTCAATTCCCACCATCTCCACATTTATTAAGATGTAGAATTTATTAAAAAATTCTAGAAATTAAAAAAATTACTTTGCAAGAAATTCGGCTAATTGATGAAAATGGTAAATTAATAGGGATTTTTTCTTATCAAAAAGCTCAAGAAATAGCGAGAGAGCGAAATTTAGATTTAATAGAGATTTCTAAGAAAGCAACTCCCCCTGTTTTTAAACTGGGAAATTGGGAAAAAGAGAGATATCTAAAAGAAAAGCAATTAAGGAAAAAACTTTTAGCCGAGAAAAAAAATATTTTGAAAAATATTAGAATAGGATTTAATGAAGGAGAAAACGATTTGAATATTAAGGCTAAAAAAATAGCAGGATTTTTAGAAGAAAATAAGAGAGTAAGGATAGAAATTTATTTAAAAGGAAGAGAGAAAAGTCATTTTGACTTAGCTGAAGAAAAAATTAAAAATTTTTTGACAAAAATAAATAAATCATATAAAATAATACAATCTTTAAAAAAGACCCCTAATGGTTTTTTTATTATCATTAGCTAACTTAAAATGCTTTATGAGAGAAAAAATGGCAAAACATTTATTTGAGAAGAGATTAAAAGTAACAAAAAAGAAAAAGATTTTTAGACGCCAATCTCATATTGGTCATACGAGGACTTTGGATTCTTCAAAAGTCAAAAGGATGAAGAAAAAAATGGTCCCTCTTAGTTTAAAAAAGAATCTTGTTTTAAAAAACCTTTCTTAAATTTATTCATTTTTTTAATTTATGCCTAGAGTTAAAGGAGCAATTATTGCCCGAAAAAAAAGAAGAAAACTATTAAAAGAAACGAAAGGATATCGTTGGGGCAGAAAATCTAAAGAGAGATTAGCGCGAGAAGCTCTTCTTCATGCTTATTCTCATGCTTTTAAGGATAGAAAAAGGAAAAAAAGAGAAAAAAGAAGATTATGGATAGTAAAAATTAATGCTTTTTTAAGACAAGAAGATTTAACTTATAAAAAATTTATTCATTTATTAAAAGAAAAAAATATCAAAATAGACAGAAAGATTTTTGCTCAATTAGCTGAAGAATATCCTGAGATAATGAAAAAGATTTTAGATTTTGTTAGGTCCTAAATTTTCTTATAACAAAACCATTTTTCCATTTTTAATAAGAGCTCCTTCTTTTAAAAGGAGTTCTTTTTTTATTTTTATACCTTTATTATATCCGCCTATTTTCCCATCGCTTCTAATAACTCGATGACATGGTATTTTTTTATTTTTGTTTTTATTTAAAATATTGCCTACTGCTCGGTAGGCTTTTTCTGAACCAGCTAAGCGAGCTACCTCTTTATAGGTTAAAACTTGGCCTTTTTTAATATTTTTTACTATCTTAAGAACTTTTTCTTTGAAGGTATTTTTCGGCATCTTCTAAAATCTTTTTTAGATTTTTAAATTTTATTAATTTTTTTGCCTCTTTTAAACTTGTCCATTTATAATCTAAATGTTCTTCTGATAAATGAATTTTAAAAGAAGGAGCAGGAGCCAAAAAGTATATTACTTTTTTTAAAATTAAATCCTTTCCTTTTTTAAAGAAATATTTTTCTTCTTTTTTAAAATTTAAATCAATTTCTTTAAGATCTAAACCAGTTTCTTCTTTTACTTCCCTTCTGGCTGTTTCTAAAATTTTTTCTTTTTTTTCCTGGTGACCTTTTGCTAACCCCCAATATATTTTACCTGTTAACCCTTTATATTTTAAAAGAAGATATTTTATAATTTTACCTTTTTTAAAATAAATGATTACACCAGCTGAAACTTCTTTTTTCATAGATTATTCTATAATAGAACTAATTATTTGGTTTTCCTTTAGAAGAAAACAGATTCTTTTAGGTTTTTCCTTTGAAGAAAGAATAGTTTGAGCTAATGGATCTTTGATAAATTTTCTAATAACAGAATTTAAAGGCCGAGCTCCTAAAATTGGATTATACCCTATCTGAGCTAATTTTTGGATAACTTCTTCTTTAAATTCTAGTTCTATAAAATGTCTTTCTTTAACTTGCTGTTTTAGGATTTCTAGTTTTAATTTTACAATTTTTTTAATATTTTCTTCGTCGAGGGGCTTAAAAATAATTACTTCGTCAAATCGATTTAATAATTCTGGTTTGAAATAATCCAATAAAACTTTCTTAAATTCTTCTTTAAGTATTTCGTAATTAACTCCCCTTTCTAGCTGATCTTTTAAATAATCTGACCGAGCATTAGAAGTAGCAATGATAATAGTATTGGTAAAATCAATTACTTGATTCATGTTATCGGTGAGACGGCCTTCATCAAAAACCTGTAAGAAAAGATCTAAAACTTTAAGATGGGCTTTTTCGAATTCATCTAAAAGAAGAAGAGAATAGGGTTTTCTTTTTACTGATTCTGTTAATTCTCCTTCAATATTTCCTTCGGGATCCCCTATTAATCGAAAAATACTTTTTGGGTCATGATATTCACTCATATCAAATCTAACTATTAATTTTTCATTCCCAAAATAAACCTTGGCTAAAGTTTTAGCTAATTCTGTTTTCCCTACTCCCGTTGGGCCAACAAAAAGAAATACGCCAATTGGTTTTTGACTTTCTGATAGTCCTGCTCTATATTGTCGAAGATACGAAGAAACTAAATGGACTGCTTCTTCTTGATCAATAATATATTGATGAATAAGTTCCTCAAGATTTAAAAGTTTTTCTTTTTCTTCCCCTTTTGCTATTTCCAAGGGAATTTCTGTTTTTTCGCTTACTAAATTTATAATGTCCTCTTCTTTTAAATCTTTTTTCCCATATTTTTTTACTCCTTCGATTGCTTCATTTAAAATTGATTCTGCTGAACCAGGTAATGGAATATTTTTTAAAAATTTTTGGGCTAAAAAAATAGATCTCTTTATAGCTCTATAAGAAATATTTACTTTCCTTTTTTCTTCTAATTCTAAAACCCTAAAAGCAAGAATTTCTAGAGCCTGATCAGAAGTAATTTCTTTTACCTCAACAATATCAAAGTTTTCTTTAACCACTGGATGGTTTTCTAAGTGTCGATGGTATTCGCTTAAAGGGCTATCAGCAATAATTTTAATAAAAGGAGAATCAAAAAGAGGGCGTAGAACTTCTAAAGCTGAGAAACCACTTTTATCCGAAAAAATTTTAAATAAATAAAAATCTTTGAAATAAATAATTAAATCTTTATTTAAAATTATCTCCTCAACTATCTTTTTTAAAATATTAAAAAAAGACACATAATCTTTTTCTGAAGACAAAAAAGATGCCAAAGAAAAATGGATTAAACGGTGATAAAGTAACTCTTTTGGGCTATTACCTCGAACAATATTATAAGCTAAAAAAGAAACAATCGTTTCCTTGCCTATTCCTTCTGGTCCAATTAAAAGGACATTTCTTTTTCCCTCTCTTGTTAAAATATTTAATAATCTATTGTATTCTTCTTCGTGGCCAATCATTATCCCTATTTTTAAAGATTGAGCTAGCTCTGTAAAATCTAGGCCATATTTATCTAATAAAGGAGTGGGTCTAGAAGTTAAAGAAGGGTTAGTTTTAATTTCTTCTTTGATTTTAAAGATATTTCTTTCAAGAGAGGAAAGCCCTTTTAAAACACTAGTTTTTTTCTTCGGTTGACTAATTTTTAAAACAATTTCCAAATCTTTTTTAGTGATTTTATATTCTTTAAAAATTTCTTCTATTTCTAAATGATTTTCTATTAAAACAATAAAAAGAGCGGCTTCATTTATATAATTTAAATTTAGATTTTTTGCTTTTTCTATTAAACAAGGAGAAATTTGATTTAAATATTCCTTTAAAGAAAAAACAAATTTTTTATTTTGGTTATTTTGATTTTCAAACAAAGAGATAATTTTTTCCTTAATTTCTTTTATTTCTTTATCTGAAATTTCTAATTTTGAAAGATAGTTTTTGATTTGTTTATTAGATAAACAAGCCATTAATAAACTTGCCATTGGTGGAAGAGAAAAAAATTTTTCTTTAGCTAAAGTAATGATTTCTTTAAAAGTTGGTGAAGTATAATAACTTACATTTATTTTTTTCCTAGGCCGAAAAATGGCTTTTGTGATATATTTTTCCGGAAAGTTTTTTTTAATAAAGCAATAGCAAAAATAAAACAAAAGAAAAGGAGAAATTTCTTTTAAGGGGGAAATATCAAAAATAAGAAAAGCCAAAAAGAAAATAATACCTAAGACAATAAAAACCATAAAAAGAGCTTGGAAAATAATTCTTTGGTAAGAATCCCAGAAGCAATAAGGGTCATCAAAGTAAAATAAGTTATTTTCATTCATATCCGATAAAATTTAAAGAAATTATTTAAAAGTAACGACCACGGTAGAATTAACCAGAGAGAATATATCAAAAATAAGAAAATTAAAACAAATGAATGAACTATTAAACCGATAATTATTTTTGTTAGTCGGATAGGAATACTTAAAAGATAACCGTAAAAAGAATAAATATTCCATAAAGGAACAAAAAAATACTTAAAATGAATTAAAAATCCACTTCGTTTTTCAAAATCTCTTTTAAATTCTTTATAAAAAGAAAAAATAAAAGAAAAGGATTCAAAAAAATAAAAAGAAAGGAATAAAATAAAATAAAGAAATATTTTTTTAAAAAAATAAAGGAAAAAAAGATTTTTCATAAGCTAAAATAAAGGGCGTTGGGCATCAACCTTATTAAGAACTATTTTAATTTTACCATATTCTCCATCATAACCTGGCTCAATAAAAACTTCACCTTTTCTCATTTTTTCTATTCCTAAACCAATTCTTTCATCAGTAATTTTGGCAATTTCTTGTGGTTCAACATTTATTAAAACATTAAACTCATTTTCGAAATTTTGAATTAAAATTTGATAATAATTTTCTACTATTTTTGTTTTAGTATTTGTGTTTAAAACATCGGCGATTACTTCTTTAAGGGGTATTAAATTAATATAAGGAATTGCATTTTCGGGTTTTTCTCCCTCTTTTCTTTGAGCCAATTCATCTATTCTTGATAATACTCCTATTGTTAATGGACGATGACAAACAGGGCAAAGACCATTATTTTTTTTTCTTTCTTCTGGCGACATTCTCACTTGACACATTCGATGACCATCATAATGATATTTTCCTTCTTCCGGAAAAAATTCAATTGTATAAAGAAATTTTTCTTTATCTTTTTTCTCGATTGTCTCTTTTAATTGATAATAAGAATAATCAATATTAAAAACATTGGCCTCTCTGCCTAAATTTTCAGGCGAATGAGCATCAGAATTAGAAACCAAAGCAAAAGGATCTAAAAATTTTACTCGCCAATTCATCTTTGGGTCAGAAGATAATCCTGTTTCTAAAGCAGTGATATATTTTTTATAATCTCCTACCGCTTCTTCTAGTGAATCAAAACCAGACATTGAACCAAATAGAGAAAACCAAGGTGTCCAAATGTGAGCAGGAATAAACATTGCCTGGTTTTCAACTTCAAAAACTATTTTGATTAATTCTTCCGTGGAAATACCTAAAATTGGCCGACCATCAGATTTTAAATTTCCCTGCCAAGATAAAACATTATTAATTTTTATGGCAGATTCTATAGAGGGTAATAAAATTATGTTATGGATTCTTCTAACCTTCCCCCCTTTTGAATAAATATTAGAAATTTCTCCTGAAATAATAAACTTTACTTTTGAAGCTTTTTCTTTAGAAATTTTTAATTCTTTTATTATTTCTGATTTTAACTGATAAAGTCCGTTTCCGGCCTCTTCTAATTTATTTTTTATTTCTTCTATCCATAAAGGATGAGTAAAATCTCCTGTTCCAACAATATTAATTCCTTTAGAAAGGGCAGAAAGGAAAATATGCTCTAAATCCATATTTTGAGAGGTGGCTCGAGAGTATTTCGAATGAATGTGAAAATCAGCAATTAAAGTCATTTAATTTTAATCAATTGAATTATATCAAAAACAAAGGAAATTGAAAATCTTGACAAAATTATAAATTTTGATATAATAAAAATGCTACCATCCTAACGTTAGAAATAGCTTTGGCTATTTCTTTCGAGGGGTGGTAGCATTTTTAATTTAAAGGTTTTATTGTTGTTTTATTATTCTTGAGGGATCTCCTGAAACTTTAAAAAAGGAGTATTATCACAATTATTATTTTCTTCTGAACAGTCTTTTTGAATCCATTCGTAAAAAATTCTTGGTTCCTCGTTAATGGCGTAAATAATCTTATTGATTACTCCGAATTGTTTCAAGGTATTTTCTATACTACTTAAGAACTCAAGGCTTCCACAACTTGAAGAAACCGCTGGGATAATATTTCTAATATCATAAAAATCAAGATAAGCTGTGCCTTTTTCATCTATATCAAAATTTTTTAAGATATTCTTAGTATCTAAAGAAAAAACTGATGAATAACCCTCTTTCTTTTCTTCCTCAGTGGGGCCAATAAATAATAGATTTAAAGTTTGGAGAAAGGGATCGCCATTTATACTTATTGTTCTTTTAACAGGATAAACTAATGAACAGTCATTTTCAGGGTTTAATTTTGAGTTAGCAAAATAAACATTAACTTCTATTGTTTGATTAGATAAATTTGGTTGAATAGAGGGGTTTTTTGGATTATTCGTTGTTTTTAAATCTGGATTATTGGAAACCAAATTATTTTGAAGATAAAGGAAAAAGCCGGCAATAGCTAAAAGCACAACAAAAATAAAGAGGAAGAGATTTTGTTTCATATTTTATTTTTTATTTTTTTATTTTGACCTCAATCTTTAATAAAATTTTATTAAGAAAATAAAATAATGTCAAATTTTGTGCCCTCGGCAGGACTCGAACCTGCATTAAGGGCTCCGGAAGCCCTAGTTTTATCCATTAAACTACAAGGGCTAATTTATTAATGGAACAATAAAAGTTTGACAAAACGCTCCTAAAATTAAAATAATTAAAAGAAAGAGAAAAATCAAGCGATTAAAATTTAAAGAATAAAATCTTTTTTCTTTATTTTTTTCTTTTATTTTTTTAAAAATAAATAAAATCATTAACCCCTCCATTCCACCAACTAACCCTCCTAAAAAAGAAACCAAAGAAACTATATTTTTTAAATTAAGTAAATAGAAAATTAAAGGGCCTAAAATAATCAAAACTCGACTTAATAACTCTGGAAAATGAAAATCTTTTAAAAAAGTATTTTTTAAATATAGAGAAAAAACAATATAAGAAGTAATAACAGCTAATAAACCTATACAACTCCCAAGAAAAACTATTTTATAGCCGACGAAATCCTTTAAACAGTTAATTGCTTCTTTACTAACATTTTTGCCGCAAATACCGTCAACAAATAAAATAAAAGAAAAATAAAAAATTAATGGTAAAATTGTTCCCAAAATAATAGCCTCTTTTGCCTTTTTAAAAGGAAGATTCCTTTTTTTGAAATTTTTTAAAAGTTCAGGAACACCAGCCATTCCATTTAAGGCAAAAAATGCTATTCCATAAGGAAGAAAAATTTTTAAAAGATAATTTAAAAAATAAGAAGAATCTTTTATTGGGAAAAAATTTAAATTATGAAATTGAAAATAAGGGTAGTAGAAAAGAATAATGAAAAAAAAGATAAATAAAATTAAAAAAGAAAAAAGGAAATTTAAGCTAGCCACTTTTTCCTGTGAAGGAAATAAAGTCATAAGGTTTAAAATAAACCATAAACTAAAAAATAAATAAGGAAAAGGCAAAGAAATATATGGTTCTAAAAGATTATTTAGAAATTGAGCAGATAATAAAAGATAAATCAGTAAAGAAAAAGAAAAAGTAAAAAAAGTGGTTAAGCTAATAAGATATTTAGCTTTTTTTCCTAAATAATAATTAGCATACCCTATTAAGCGATGTTCTTTATCGGTTTTTAAAACTATTTCCCCAAAAGCGAGATGAAGATAAGTTATAATAAAAAAAGATAAAATTAGCCAAAAAATAATAGAAATTAAACCAGAAAAATAACCAACATAGGGCAAAACAAAAACTCCCGCTCCAATAATAATTCCTGTTAAAATCATCACACTTTCCAAAAAGAAAAATAAAGAAGAAAGAGATTTCATCTCTTTAAAAATAAAAAAATAAAAATTTACCCAGAAACTAAATAAACCCCGTCTCCTTCTTTAACCTTTTCAGTTACTTTCATGCCAACTGTTTCCCCTTTCTTAGCTTCCTTAACATTTTTGTGTTCTATTTGTAAAGAAATTACCTCTTGTTCAAATTCTTTATTGTGTCCTTTAATTTTTATTTTATCCCCTATTTTAATTTTATCTTTTAATTCAACAATAGCTACCTGAATTTTATCAAAATAATGAATAACTTTTCCGATAAGTTTTTCTTCCATATTTTTTTTAAGTATACTTTCGACCTTTAACCATCTTTATTTTATCACTCTCCTTTAATTACAGCAAGAGGAATTAATTTGGCTACCTTTTTTGATAGATTGGCTTGATGAACTACTTCCACTACTTCTTCAATATTTTTGTAAGCCTGAGGAGCTTCTTCCTGAAGGCCTTTTAAAGAAGCACATTTAAAGATTATCCCTTTTCTTTTTAATTGGCTAATAATCTCATCGCTTGATAGAGATTTTATAGCCAGATGCCTTGACATAGTCCTTCCTGCTCCATGGCAAGTGCTAAAAAAAGATTCTTCTCCTTCTTTTGTTCCAACAAGAACATAAGAAGCTGTCCCCATGGATCCGGGAATTAAAACGGGTTGACCTATTTCTTTAAATTTTTCGGGAATTTCTTGGTGAAATGGCGGAAAAGCACGAGTTGACCCTTTTCGATGAACTATTAACTCTAATTCTTCATTCTCTATTTTATACTTTTCTTTTTTAATAATATTATGAGCAACATCGTATAAAGCTTTTAAAGGAGAATGACCTATTATTTTTTTCCAAGCCTCTCTCACATAAAAAGCTATCATACCTCTATTAGCCCAAGCAAAATTAGCAGCGCAAGCCATAGCCGAGAAATATTTTTGACCCTCTTTAGACACAAAAGGCACACAAGCAAACTCTCGATCAGGAATAGAAATATTATATTTTTGCATTAACCCTAAAAAATAACGAATATAATCAGTAGCAACTTGATGGCCCAAACCTCGAGAACCGGTGTGAATCATAATAGTAATTTGATTTTTGAAAAGACCAAAAACTTTTGCTACTTTTTCATCAAAAATTTCTTCTACCTTCTGAATCTCTAAAAAGTGATTACCGCTTCCTAACGTTCCTAACTGATCTCTTCCTCTTTCTTTTGCTAAGTTAGAAACACTTTCTGAGTCAGCCCACTCAAGGTTTCCCGAAGATTCGCAATAGATTATATCTTCTTGATTAAGTAGGCCATCTTCTAATAATTTTTTTGCTCCTTTTTCAAGAATTTCGTTTAGATATTTCATTTCTAGTTTTCTCAGATGCCCTTTTCCTAAACCAGAAGGGACATTTTTATATATTTCTTCGGCAAGTTTTTCTAAAAGAGGTTTAATGTCTTTTATTGTTGCCTCTGACAATAGTAATTTCATTCCACAATTAATATCATAACCACACATACCCGGAGAGATAATTCCGTTTTTTTCTTCAATAGCGGCCACCCCTCCAATTGGCGAGGCATAGCCTTCATGGCAATCAGGCATAGCTAAGCCATATTTTACAATTCCTTTTAAACAACAAAGATTAACTAATTGATTCAAAGAACGATCCTTTAAAACCTCTTCTAACATTTTTTCAGAAACATAAATCCTTGCCGGAACAATCATTTCCTTTTTAAAGGTTTTGGGGATCTCCCATAAATAGTCATTAATTTTTATTAAATCATTTTTTGAAATCATATATCGAAAAGAATTATTGTTTGGTATAAATTATTTACTTTTTTAATTTCTAATTGATGATAAGTTACTGCTTTTATTTCTCTATTAAACCTTCTTATCGGATGCCCTTTTATTATAGCAAAAATCTCATTTTCTGAAATTTCTTTGATAATAATTTCTTTAAAAACTGAATTTTTAATATCAGAAAGAGCCAAAATTTCATTTAAAAAATCAACTAATAAAACATTATAATCATAAGATCTTAGAGAAATTTCTTCCCCAATTTTTGTTTTGTAATCAATGTCCTCTTCTTGGGCTAAAATTTCTGATAAGGCGATAGCTGCGCCTCGAAAAAGCTCTTTTAAACTATCAGCCTCTATTTTTAATTTGATGTCTGCTGAATGGTCTAATATTTGATAGCGATACATTGTTTTTTGAAAAAATATTTAAAAGCAATAAATCAATTGATAATTCTGCGTCTAAAGAACCTTCTTTTATTTTTCTATCATACAAAGACAAAAGTCCATAAATTTCCTTTAATTTTAAAAGATTTAAAAAGGAAGAAAGGTAACTAAGCTTTTTAAAAGCAAATGGCGAAAGGGAAAAGGTTTTTATTTTTCTTATTTTTAATTCTTTCATTTTTTTAATGATAATAAGATTTCTGATTTGTTTTTCTAACATTTTCAAAATAACTAAAGGGTGATAAGTTGATTCTTTTTTAATCTTTTCTAAAGAAAAAAAGGCTTCTTCGGGATTATTGCTTAATAAAGCGTCTAAAAAATCAAAGATATAAGGTTGATCTAAGAGATAGACATTTTCTTTTAAAATTTTATTGTCAATAAATTTTTTATTAACTAAAGAAAGTTTTTTAATTGTTTGATACAGTAGCCAAGTATTAGGGTAAAAAGCATCAGTTAATAAATCTAAAGCTAATTGAGAAATTTGGAATTGAAATTTTGAAGCTAATTTTTTTGCCAAATCTTTAAATTGGTTTCTGTTTAGTTTTTTGAAAAATTTAATTTTTTGCTTTTTTCTTATAAACCAATCGATTATTTCCTTTTGGGGTTCTTCTTTTTCATAAATTATGGCGATATTTTTTGAGTTTAAAAAATTGTTTTCAAAAATTTTTAAAATTTCTTTTATTTCTTTTCCATTTAAAAATGAGAATAAATTTTTAGTTAAAATAATTTTTTCAGAAGTAAAAAGATTATCATTTTTTAAAGTATTTTTAAATTCTATCAATTTTTCGTTAAAGCTATCTTCCTCAAAAGAAAAATAATAAAAATTTACCTTGCCTGAATATTTTTCTTGATAATACCGAGCAAGTTTCTTAAAATGGAACCAAGAAGAAAAATTATCTTGGCCAGAAATTAAATAAACCATAAATATTATAGTTTTTGACAGTTTGGACAATAAAAAGTAGAACGATTATCAATTCTAATTCTTTTTATATCTCCTGAACAAATTGGACACTTTTTTCTTTGGTAAACTTTAAGGAATCTAGTGTAACCCCCCTTTTCCCCATAAATATTTCTATAAGTTTCGTCTTGGGCAGATGTTCCTTGATATTGAATGGCTTTTTTAAGAACTTTTTTAATTGCCAGATAGAGATTTTCGATTTCTTCTTTTTTTAGAGATTCTATTTTCTTTAAGGGATGAATTTTGGCTTCAAATAGAATTTCAGAGGCATAGATATTACCAACTCCGCTTATATATTTTTGATTCATCAAAAATTTTTTAATGATCCCTCTTTTTTGGAATAGAATTTGTTTTAATTTATCTAAAGAAAAATCCTCGGCCAAAGGATCTATCCCCAAAGAACTAATTTCTTTTGTTAAATCCTCTTTTCTTAACAATAAAACTTTAGCAAATTTTCTTAGATCTGATAAAGCTAAGTATTTATTATTATCGAGTTTAAAAGCTAATCTGATAAATCGATTGTTGGGGTCTTTAAGCAAATCTTCTTGAGGAACGAGTTCGTTATTTTTTAATTGGTAATTTCCTAATAGTAAATGACCTGTAAGCTTAAGATGAATTAAAATAATCAAATTATTATCTAAATAAATTAAAATATTTTTCCCTTTTCTTTCGGCTTTTAAAATTTTTTTATTTTTAGTTTTATTTTTAAATTCTAAAGGAGAGGTGTTTTTTAAAATCTCCTTGCTAAAGCAAAGAAAATCCGTTATCTTTCTATTACAAACTTCTTTGTTTATCTGACGAACAATAGTTTCTACCTCTGGCAATTCTGGCATTTTATTATAAATAAAAATTAATATTTAGGAATTAAAGCGGGGTCAGTCGGTAAAGCAAAGGTAAAAATGGAACCTCGCTGATAAACAGATTTTACCCAAATTTTACCGCCGTGTCTTTCGATAATATTTTTAGCGAGATAAAGCCCTAAGCCTAAACCAGAAGTTTTTTCTTTCATTGCAGAAGCGGCTCGGAAAAATTTTTGGAATAATTTTGGCAAATCTTGCTCATGAATACCCATTCCCGTGTCTTCAACGCTAATTATAACAAAAGGTTTATCTTTTAATAACTCAATTTTTATTCTTACTTCCCCATTTTTAACGTTGTATTTTATAGCATTATCAATTAAAATTTCTAGAACTAACTTAATTTGAAAAGGATCAATTATTATTTCTAAAGGAGGAGTAGGATTAAAGATTATTTTAATATTATCTTTTTTAGCTAAAGGTTCGTATTTTCTAATAGTCTCTTCTATTAATTTTATCAGATCTGTTCTTTCAAATTGGGACTCTAATTTTCCGCTTTCTATTTGAGCAGCTTGGAGCAACCCTTCTACTGTAGAAAGAGCCTCATTTAAAGCTAAACGAGCATCAGTAAATAATTTTAATTGCTCCGGATTTAAAGGCCCCATCTCTTGATTATAAATCAATTCTAAAATCCAAGAGAGACCGGCCAAAGGAGTTCTTAGCTGATGAGCAGCAACCGTTACAAAATCAGTTTTAGTTCTTTTTAATTCCTCTTCTTTTGTTAAATCATGAATAATTTTTAAAAAACCAAATACCCTTCCATTTTCATCTATTACTTTTGAGGTAACAATTTCGAAAACATATTCTTTTGGTTCTAAAAATTTAATTTTCACCACTTGAGGGTATCCTTCTGTTGATCTTTCCAAAACAATAGGCGCTAAAGAAGGAAAAACCAATTTAGTAAGAAAACCAAATACCGGATCATTTACCATTTCTGGCCTAATAATTTTCCCTATTAATTTTTCCTTTGGTACACCAATTAAATCTTCTAAAGCAGAATTAACTAAAATAATTTCAAAATCTTTAGTATAAGAAATTACAGGATCACTGATGCTCCGGATAATAGCGTTTATTTGAATTTTTTCTAAATCTAATCTTTTTGTTTGATCTAATAGATTAAGAAAAGAAAAAGCATTTAATAAATAAAAAATAGAAATTAATAAGCCGAGGGCTGGTTTAATAAAAGGAAAAGTTATAAACTCAGGAAGAAATAAGAGAAGAAAAAAAGTAAAAATCAAACAAAGCCCTAAAAAGAAATAGTTAATAAACTCAGAAGTGAAAAAATTTTTTTTCAATAAAGAAAAAAATTTTATCATTTTTTAAATTTCGGCTAAATTTTTTCCAATTTTCCATTCTGCCTTCAAAGGAACTTGGAGGGGATAAATATTTTCAGCAATTGCTATTAATTTATCTTTTACTTTTTTAATTATCTCTAATTTTCCTTCAAAAATCAATTCGTCATGAATCTGCATAATCATTTTAATATCTTTTTTGAGATTATTTTCTTCTAAAAATTTATCAATTTCAATCATTGTTTTTTTTATCAAATCAGCGGCTAATCCTTGAACAGGCATATTAATGGCGGCCCTTTCTTGCATTTTACCTTGTTGATTATAAGCCCCTAAAAGAGGAAGAAATCTCTTTCGGCCGAAAATAGTTTCAGCATAACCTAGTTTTCTTGCTTTTTCTAAGGAATAATCCAAAAAATTCTTTAATCCAAAGAATTTCTTAAAGTATTCCTCTTTAAATTTTTTTGCTTCTTCTATTTTCATACCGGTATAACTAGCCAAATTCTTATCTCCTAATCCATATAAAATTCCATAATTTAGGGTTTTAGTGTAATTCCTCATTTTTTCTGTTACCTCTTCTTCTTTAACATTAAAAAGGTAACTGGCAGTTATTCTATGAACATCTTTTTCTTCTTTAAAAGATGATAATAAATACGGATCTAAAGATAAATGAGCAGCTAACCTCAGTTCTATCTGGGAATAATCGATAGAAAATAAAACATTATCATTTTCAGCCTCAAAAGCCAATCGAATATTATAAGAGAATTCTCCTTTAGAAGGAAGATTTTGTAAATTTGGCGAATGACAAGATAACCTTCCGGTGGCGGTCCCTGTCTGATTCCAAACCGGATGAATCCTCAATGTTTTTTCAGAAATAAAATTAGGCAAGGGCAAAAGAAAGCTATTGATTAATTTTTCTAGCTGACGATAGGAAATAATTAAACCAATTGCTGGGTGGCTATATTTAATTTTTTGAAGACTTTCTAAATCAGTAGAAATCTTACCTGTTTTTGTCTTTTTTAAACTATTAGTAGGAATTTTTAATCTAGAAAAAAGAACTTCTTGGAGTTTTAAAGGAGAGTTGAGATTAAAGATTAACCCTATTTCTTGATAAATCTGTTTTTCTATTTTTTCTTTTTCTTCCTGAAAAGATTTTAATAATTGTTGAAGTTTTTCTTTATTTACAAAAACTCCGTTTTTTTCCATTTCTGCAAGATTTTTTACTAAAGGTTTTTCTATTTCTTGATAAACATAATTTAAATTAAGGCTTTCCATCTTCATTTCTAATTGCTTTTTTAATTCAAAAATGTCTAAAAAAGCTTCTAGATCGTCTAAATAGTTATTTTTAAGAAAAAATCTAGCCAGGTCTCTTAGGGTGTAATTTTTTCTTTCAGAGTCTATTAACCAAGCTAAGATATCCAAATCAAGAGAATAAAGATTGAAATCGTTAAAATTAGAAAATTCTTCTAAAAAAATCTTTCTTTCTAAAAGATAAATTTCTTTATTAGAATAATTTTTAAAAATATTTTTTAAATCATTAAAAAATTTATTTAAAAAATTTTCTTGTAAAAAATAAATTTTTTTTTGATTATCTTCTTTTAAAATTAAATGTAATCCTTTAATTTTCCGTTGGCTGAAATTTTCTCCTTCGTAATCTAATTTTAAACCAACAGCCTTAGATTCGGAAATTTTTTTTAAAAGTATTTCTATATCATCGTTTTTTATTTCTTTTTGAATTAATTTTGATTTTAACGGATTCTTTAAAAGAATTTCCTCTTGAAAACTAAAAATTTTTCTAATTAAACTATTAAAACCTAATTTTTTAAATAAAGGAACCAAGGTTAAAGGTGGCTTTTGATAAACTGCTTTTTTTAAGTTAACATCGATATCTACATCTTTTAATATAGTAACTAATTGCTGGCTAAAATAAGCTTGATCTTTATATTTTTTCAAATTTTCTAGTATAAAAGGACTTACCTCTATTTTTTTATTCTCTTCGATAGCTTTATAAAGGTTATCTAAGCTTTTAAATTCTTTTATTAATTTTTGGGCTAATTTTTCGCCAATTTTCGGTACCCCTAAAACATTGTCAGAAGGATCTCCTTTCAATGCTTTAAAATCTCTTAATTGTTCTGGCTCTAAATCAAATCTTTCTTTTATTTTTTTTAAATCATAAATAATTTTATCTTGAATTCCTCTTCGAAAAGTATAAACTTTAACATTTTCCTTCACTAGCTGTAAGGTATCTAAATCACCGGTTAAAATAATAATTTCTAAATCTTTTCGATTTTTATATTTTTCAACTACTGTTCCAATTAAATCATCGGCTTCATAACCTTCTTTTTCTAAGCACATTATTCCCCACGTTTTTAAAATTTCTTTTAAGATTTCTATCTGCTGGTAAAAATTCTCTGGCGCTTTCACTCTTTTGGCTTTATATTCTTTAAAAATCTGATGTCTAAAAGTTGGCTTAGGTAAATCAAAAGTAACAATAATATAATCTGGCTTTAATTCTTCAATAATTTTAAAAAAAACTAATAAAAAGCCATATACTCCGTTAACCAATTGACCTTCTGGGGAAACTAAGGGAGGTAAAGCATGATAAGATCGATGGATTAAAGCATGACTATCAACAAGAAGGAGTTTTTCCATATAGTTTTAAGGGAATCTTAAAAATAATTAATCTTTTTTTGTTATCAAGAATTTTAAATTTAATTTGCCAATAATTTTGAGGGAAGATTTTTTTAATTTTATTACCCCATTCGACAAAGATAATGTTTTCTTTTTCTTTTAATAGATCTTGAAAACCTAAATTTTCAATCTCTTGAATATTTTTTAACCGATAACAATCAATGTGCCATAAATTTCGAAAAAGAACCCCCTTTCTTTTTTTTAAAGGGAATTTTTTCATTATTAAAAAAGTAGGGCTAAAAACTTCATGTTTAAATTTTAATGCCTTCCCTATTCCTTTCATAAATTCTGTCTTGCCTGCTCCTAAATTCCCTTCTAAAGAAATAATTAAAGCTTCTTTTCTTTTTAAACCTAAATAACACCCTTTTAAAATTGCCTTTATAAACAAAGAAGCTATAAATCTTGTTTCTTTTTCATCAAAAGTAGTTAAAGATATTTCCATTGATTAAATTTTACCATAAATTTATTTTTCCTTAAAGAAAATTGTGATATAATAAATTTAATTATTATGGGAGAGGATTTAACTCAAAAAAGAGAAGAAAAGTTAAAAGCGCTCTGGCAAGAATCTAAGGAAAGAGAGGCCCAAAAATTAGCGGAAAAATATAATTATTTATACATCGACCTTAAAAAAACACCAATAGAAACAGGGGCTTTATCTTTAGTAGAAGAAAAAGAGGCAAAAGAGGCTCAGTTAGCAGTTTTTCAAAAAATTGGAAACTTATTAAAAATAGCAATCGTTGATCTTTTTAATAAAAAAGCAATTGAAATTATAGAAGAATTAAAAAAGAAGAATTATAAAATCAGTCTTTATATTGTTACTCCTGAAAGTTTGGCCTTTGCTCATAAACTTTACGCCTCCATTAAGCAAAAACCAGAAGAATTTTCTCGGTTTTTAAACGTTTCAGGAACCAAAGCAGTAAATTTTACCAATCTCCATGAGGAACTTCTTTCTGTTTCTCATCAGGAAGTAACTTTATTAGTTTCTTTAATTTTTAAATCTGCTATTTTAGTGGACGCTTCTGACATTCATATTGAACCCCAAGAAGAAAATGCTTTAATTCGTTTTCGAATCGATGGTATTTTATACGATGTTTCAGAAATAGATAGAGAAAAATATTTAAAAATAAAACAAAGATTAAAAATTTTAAGTGGAATAAAATTAAATATCGAAAATACTCCTCAAAATGGTCGATTCTCTATTATTAGCAATAAAGATGTTTTTGAAATAAGGGCTTCAACTTTACCCGGGCCCTATGGGGAATTTTTAGTTTTTAGAATCTTAAACCCAAAAAGAACGGCTTTTGGTTTAAGAGATTTAGGTCTCACTCCAAACGCAGTAAAAATCATTAAAGGATTTCTTTCTTCTCCCAATGGAATGATTTTAGTTACTGGTCCAACTGGTTCAGGAAAGACAACAACCCTTTACGCCATGCTAAAAGCAAAAGTTTCTCCAGGAATTAAAATCATCACTATTGAGGATCCCATTGAATATCGATTAGTTGGAATAAACCAAACGCAGGTAGATAAAAAATACGATTTCGCCACTGGCTTAAAATCTATTTTGAGACAAGATCCAGATGTCATTATGGTTGGCGAAATGAGAGATAAAGAAACAGTAGAAATTGCTCTTCAGGCAGCTTTAACCGGTCATTTGGTTTTTTCTACCTTGCACACAAATGAGGCTGCTGGCATAATTTCCCGTTTAATTGAACTAGGAGCTGAAAGAAAAATCTTACCCGATGCCCTAAAACTCGTTATTGCCCAAAGGCTCGTTCGCCGATTATGTCCTTATTGTAAAGAAAAATACGAACCCTCGGAAAAAGAAAAAAAGGCTTTGCTCGAAGTCTTCTCTATTCTTTCCCCTAAAAGCGAAGTTAAAATACCAAAGGAAATCCCTTGTCTTTATAAAGCCAAAGGTTGCGAAAAATGTCATTTCTTGGGGTATAAAGAGCAAATAGGGATTTTTGAATTTTTCGCTATAACTCCTCGAATTATTTCTGCTATTTTGAAAGGAGCGGACCAAAACGAAATTCGAAGAATTGCTATTGACGAAGGAATGGTTCCCCTTTTCCATGATGGTCTGTTAAAAGTTTTCGAAGGTATTACTTCTTTAGAAGAATTAATTAGAGTGGCCGGCGATATTGAATATATTAAAGAAATTTATAAAGAGCTTTTCTCTGAAATTCTAACAAGAGGGGTATCCTTAGAAGAAAAGGAAGAAAAAGAAATAGAAAAAATATTAAAAGAAAAAATTCCTTTAGAAAAAATATTAATCAATAAATCGGAAATAGAAAAAATTGCTTTAATTTTAGGCACAGCTTATAAATCTCGGGCAACAGATGTTCATTTTGAGCCCGAAAAAGATAAAGGTATTATTAGAGAAAGAATAGACGGAGTTCTTTATCCTTTAACAAATATCGATTTAAATGATTTTCCTATGCTTATTTCAACTATTAAAAGTATTTCCGGCTTAAAAACCGAAGAATATCAAAAGGTTCAAGAAGGAAGAACTAGGCTTATTTTGTCAAATAAAAAATCGATTGATATCCGAGTCTCTATTATTCCTAGTGGTTATGGAGAAAGCGCCTCTTTAAGGTTATTGAAAGAACAGTCTCAAGTCCTATCCCTTGATAATTTAGGCCTCTTGGAAGAAACTAAGGAGTTAATTCAAAAAATTATTAAAGAAAAAAAGACTGGTTTAATTCTTTCTACCGGTCCTACTTCTTCAGGCAAAACAACCACTTTATTTGCTATTTTAAAAGAATTAGCTCAACCCGGGGTTAAAATTATTACCATCGAAGACCCAATTGAATATCGATTAGAAAATATTATTCAAACTCAAATAAATGAAGAAAAAGGATATACTTTTGCTGTAGCCTTGAGAAGCTTATTAAGACAAAATCCAAATATCTTCCTTGTGGGTGAAATAAGAGACAAAGAAACCGCTCAATTAGTTTGGCAGGCTTCTTTAACTGGTCATCTAGTTTTATCAACTATTCACGCCAATGAAGCCTCAAAAGTAATAGAAAGACTAAAAAGTTTAGAAATCCCACCTCAAGAAATGCTTTCTGCCATTAATCTTATTATAGGCCAAAGATTAATCAGAAAACTTTGCCCGAAATGCAAAAGACCAGCAAATAAAGTCGATAAGAATCTAATAGATTTATTCAAAAAAGCTAAAGAAAAATACCCAAAAACTTCTCAAAAAATAACCCCCCCTTATAAAATTTATAAAGCAGTTGGGTGTTCTTATTGCAATTTTACTGGCTATTTTGGGCAGACAGGTATTTTTGAAACTCTCTTGCCAGAGCAAATTAACTTAAAAAAATTAGAGAAAATCTCTTATAATCAATTACTAGATGATGCTATTTTAAAAGTATTTTTAGGAATTACTTCTTTTGAGGAAATCCAAAGAGTCTTGTCAATATAAAAGATCCATTAACCTGTAGGCAAAACCTCCTTTAAGAGGAGTTTAGAGCTTAACCGAGGTATACCCCAGCCACCGCCAGAATACCCATCTGCTTTAAGCTCCACAAGCTTACTTTAGTATTATTTAAACCAAAGCCTGCTTGCCTACAGATTAATGGATCTTTTATTATAAAACTATAGCAAAAAATAATATTTTTGTCAAGAGGAAGGATTGCTCCCTTTTTGTTTTTATGCTAAAATAAAAATATGGAAGAAGAGAAAAATCTTTTTATTAAAAGAAGAATTACCCCAAATGTTTTAAAAAGAAACCCTCTTTGGTATTTTTTCTTTTTTTTAATTATCGCTCTTTTCTTTCTTTCTGCTCTTTTTTTAAAAAATATATTGTTTGCTTTTTTAATTGTTATTTTTACTATTATTTATTGGTTTGAAGATCAAAGAGAAAGAGAAGAAAAAACAATAAAAATAGAAATTAATCCTGAAGGATTAAAAATTAACAAAAACACCTTTTCTTTTAAAAAGGATTTTATCTCTTTTGAAATTTTTAAAAATAAAAGAGAAAATTTTCCTTTTACTTTAAGGTTAGATTTTAAAAATAGATGGCGAAGCGCCATCTTTATCCCTTTAAAAAAGGATGAAAAAGAAAAAATAGAAGAAATATTAAGAGAAAATAAGTTACATTATTTAAAAAAAGAGGCAGAAAACTTTTTAGATGATTTAAAAGAAATTTTTAAAATATAAATTATAAAATAAGTAAAATAAGCGCCTGTAGCTTAATTGGAAAAAGCCTCGGCTTGCGGAGCCGAAGACTGCAGGTTCGAATCCTGCCAGGCGCACTTCTTTGGTTTTTATGTCTTTGGCCATAAATGACCCTATTGAGAAAATTAAAGGAATAGGCCCTCGCTATTTAAGATGTTTCCAGAGGCTATCAATTAAAACAATAAAGGATCTTTTATATTATTTCCCTTTTCGCTATGAGGATTTTTCTCAGATTAAAAAAATAAATGAAATTTCTAGCGAAGAAAAAGTCTCTTTAGTCGTTACAGTTAAAAAAATATCTCTCAGAAGAACATTTAGAAAGAAAATGTTTATCATCGAAGCAGATTTAGAAGATGAAACAGGAATAATTAAAGCAATATGGTTTAATCAAGTTTATCTTCTAAAAACAATCAAAAAAGGAATAACTTTATCGGTTGCTGGAAAAGTGAAGAAAAAAGGGAAAAAATTTATTCTTTCAAACCCAACTTTTGAAATTATTTCTCATTTTTCAAATGACCAAGAGAAAAATCAAAACGAATTTTTAAATTTTAGACATACAGGGAGATTAGTCCCTATTTATTCAGAAACAGAAGGACTATCTTCAAAAGCCATTCGGTCATTTATTTTAAAAGTTCTTGATGCAAGAAAACAAATAAGAGAATATCTTCCTTTATTTTTAATTGAAAAATATAATCTTTTACCTATTTCTGAGGCTTTATTAAAAATTCATTTTCCTAATAGTTTACAAGAGGCTCAAAGGGCTAAAGATAGATTTGTTTTTGAGTCTTTGTTATTTTCCCAGCTTTATCTTTTAAGGATAAAATTAAAGAACAAACTTTTAAAATTTCCAAAAATTAATTTTGATATTAATCTTTTTAAAAAATTTTTTTCTACTCTTCCCTTTGAATTAACAAAAGCCCAAAAAAGAGCTCTTTATGAAATCGCTTTAGATATGACAGCAAAACCCATGAATAGATTATTAGAGGGAGATGTTGGTTCTGGAAAAACTATAGTTGCCATGGGAGCCAGTCTTTTAGTTTTAAATTCTGGCTATCAAGTAGCCTTGATGGCACCTACTGAAGTCCTCGCAAGGCAACATTATCAAAAATTTAAGGAATTTTTAAAAGACTTTAAAATTAAAATAGGATTGGTAACATCCTCAGAAAAAAGAATTTATGATAATGGGCTAGAGGGAAAAATTTCTAAAAAAGCTTTACAGAAAATATTAAATTATTCTTTTCCTCTTATTTTAATTGGAACCCATTCTTTAATTCAAAAAGATATTAAATTTTCTAAACTAGGATTAGTAATTGTCGATGAGCAACATCGTTTTGGCGTAGAACAAAGAAAAAAATTATTAACTCAAACAAAAAACCCAGAAATTCCTCATACCCTTTCAATGAGTGCCACCCCCATTCCTCGAAGTTTAGCTTTAGTTTTCTATGGAGACTTAGATTTATCAATTATTAATGAAATGCCAAAGGGAAGAAAACCAATCATTACCCAAGTAGTTACAAAAAAACAAATTAATAAAGTTTATGGTTTCATAAGAGAGGAAATCAAAAAGGGAAAACAAGCTTTCTTTATCTGTCCGAGAATAGAAGAAAAAGAGCCTTTAAAAATTAATGAAGTAAAGGCCAAAGATTTAGTTTCTTTAGCTGAAAAATTAAAAGAAGAAATTAAAGCGGTTAAAAAGGAATATAAAAAATTAAAAGAAGAGATATTTCCCGACTTAAAGATAGAAATGCTTCATGGCAAAATGAAACCCCAAGAAAAAGATGAAATAATGAAAAAATTTTTAAATAAAGAAATCGATATTTTAGTCTCAACTTCAGTAATAGAGGTAGGAATTGACGTCAAAAACGCCTCTATTATGGTAATTGAAGGAGCTAATCATTTTGGACTAGCTCAACTCCATCAATTTAGAGGAAGAGTCGGCCGTTCTGATTATCAAAGTTATTGTTTCCTAATTCCAGACAATTTTTCTCCTTCAACTATTGAAAGGCTTAAAGCAATGATAAAGTATAATGATGGCTTTAAATTGGCAGAAATTGATCTTCACCTTCGAGGACCCGGAGAGTTTTTAGGAACGCGTCAATCTGGAATCCCTGATTTAATAATGCGGGCGCTTTTAAATAAAGAAATTATTGAAAAAACCCATCTCTTAGCAGAAAATCTTTTAAAAGAAGACCCCACCCTGAAAAAATGGCCTCTTCTTTTACAAGCTTTTCAAGAGTTTATTCAAAAACAAAAAAGAAGTTAAAAAGACAAACCAGTAAAAAAATAGAATAATATTTTAATAATAGGGAAAATAATCCCCTGCCCCCAAAATAGAAATAAGAATAGAAGAAAAAGACCATAGCGATTTAAAAATATTTCTAATTCTTTAGAATGAAAAAAATAAAATAAAATTTTTGAACCATCGAGAGGGGGAAGAGGAATAAGATTAAAAATGGCTAAAACTAAATTAATAACAACTATAATAGAAAAAAAGGGAAGAATACTAGAAAGGCCCCAAAAAAGAAATAGTCGAATTAATATGCCAAATACTAAAGCTATTAAAATATTGGCTAAAGGACCAGCAAAGGCTAAAATAGCAGAATCTCTTCTTATATTTTTTAATTTAAAAGGATTATAGGGAACAGGTTTTGCCCAGCCAAAAACAAAAGCACCATTAGAAGTAAAATATAAAAATAAAGGTAAAAGAATAGAACCTATAGGATCTATATGAGCTAAAGGATTTAAAGTAATTCTTCCCATTTTATAGGCAGTATCATCCCCTAATCTATAAGCAGCATATCCATGAAACACTTCATGCAAAATAGCTGAAAAAACTAAGATGATAAAGCGAAATATTGCCATATTTTATTATTTATTATAATTTAAATTCTATTTTATATATTTTCTTAAAAAAGCGATTGTCTCATCGTACGTTTTTTTATCAACAAAATAGGGTGTACCATCTTTTCCTCCAAAAGCAAAGGAATAACGAGCTGGATCTTTATATGATGGTTTTGCGCCGTAAATAACTTCTGCAATTAAAGCTAAAGCCCTGACAGTTTTTGGCCCAACACCTTTAAAATAGATTAAATCTTCATAGTTCTTTGGTTTAAACTCTGTTAATTGATAAAAAATTTTTAAAAGGTATTTATTTTTTAGAAAATCTTCTTGTAAAACTTTATGATAATGAAATTCTTTATTTTCGAGAGAAAGAAAGTTTAATTGGTAAGAAGAACTACCTACCCTTAAAGTTTTTAATAAATCAGATTGATATTTGTTTAAGATTTTTAAATCTTTTAATAAAATATTAAAACTAGAATTAACTAATTCCACGCTGATTTTTTGATTTTCCTCCGATTCTTTAGAGGTTAAGTTTAAAACAACCGATTTTTTCTTTTGGCTGCTAATTCCACTATGAGGTTCTAAAACAAACGAATTTGAACCAAAAGGATTCTGAAAATTTAAACTATCAGAATACCAATGATATCGCCGAGCTGTTTGGTCTAAAACATTCATTCCCTGTTGAACAACTGCCCATTTTCCATTTTTAGAAACAAAGAAACAGTGATGATAAATTTGATAACCGTCTTGAATTAATGAACTATCAACTTTGGCGGTCATTTTTGAATTATAAATTAAGATTCTGGCTTTTTCTACTTCTATTTCTCCCTTTTCTGCCAAAAATTGAATTTCTTTCGGCGTTTTTCGAGAAGTTTTTCCTTTGCCACCACAAATATAAATCCCCAAATTTCTTTCTTGCCCTCTGATTGCCTCTTTTAAAGCAGCGGTTAAAGTAGTAGTTAAACCTGAGGAATTCCAATCGAAAGCCAAAAGCGTCCCAAAAGATTGAAACCAAACTGGATCACTTATCCTTTTAATAAATTCATCTGGCCCATATTGCTCTACAATCTTTGTTACTAAATTAAAGGATAACTTGACCATCCTTAAAAATAGCCATTTTGGACAACGGCCGTAATCTAAAGAAAAAGTTGCCACCCCTCTTTTTATCATGATTGATTTCTTATTATTTGCCCATAACAGTTTTTAGAAATTACTCCTTTATGATAAGCAATTTGACCATTGATAATTACTGTTTTTACTCCAGAAGGATACTGAAAGGGGTTAAAAAAACTGGTGGGATCATTTAATGAATTTAAATCTAAAATAACTAAATCAGCTTGATAGCCTTCTTTTATTAAACCCCTATTCTTTAAACCAATTTTTTGAGCTACTTGAAAAGTTAGTTTTGAAATAACTTCTTTTAAGGAATATTTTTCTCTTTCTTTATAGTAATATTTTAAAAATCTAATAAAATTAGCAAAAATCTTAGGGTGAATCCATCTCCTCTTGGTAATATCATTAATATTTGAAAAACCACTATCAGAGCCAACAAAGGAATAATAAGAATTTAAAATAGCATCAATATTTTCAAAAGAAGTATTTTTTGCCAAAAAAAGTATTTGGCTATTACATATTTCAATTAGCTTTAAGATAGTTTCTTCAATGGATAAATCAAATCTTTTGGCTATTTCTTTTAAAGTTAAACCAACAAACCACCAATTTTTATTAGCTTCTATTACCACGGCAGAAGAATAAATATCTCTTTTTTCCTTTAATTCTTCAATTATCTTTCTTTTAAAACTGCTTTCGGTTAGATTTTTAAAGAAATTTTCTCTTTTCCCTATTCTGACCCATTCAGGTAAAACCTCAAAAGCGTTTTCTACTTGATACTCATAAGGAGAAATGTCAAAATTAATCAACTCTTTTTCTTCATTAAAAAGATGGATTTTTTCAAGCCCCCTTTTTAAAACAATTTTATTCTCTTCTTTGATAAGGAAGTTATTGATTTCTACCTCTAATTCTGTCAAATCAGCAATTTCTATTATTTCTTCTATGCTTTTTAAGAAATTTTTTTCTGGATCTCGAAGCCGAAAGCTTAAAAAACCTTTATATTTTTTAACTATTTTAGCAATTTCTAAAATTTCTTTTATTCCAACCATTTTTTCGTGATAATAATTTAAACCGAAAGAAACACCTAAAGCTCCTTCTTTAAGACTTTTTTCGACAAGAAATTTTCCTTTAACTAATTCTTCTTTAGATAAATTTCGAAATTCTCCTTCTGTAAGATCAGTTCTAATATTTCCCCAACCTATTAAAGTTCCGACATTCACCCCAATTTTTTTCTTTTCTAGCAAATTTAACAGTTCGTTTATTGTTTGCCAATTAACATTTATCTTTGAAGTATCCACCCATTTCTCAAAATTTATTAAATCCCCTTTTAAAAGAGGGGCTAAAGACACTCCTTGATTACCAATAACAACGGTGGTAACTCCTTGTCTAATTAAATTCTCGGCTAATGGTAAAGAAAAAATTGTCAAATCGTGATCAGAGGAATTATTAATATCAATAAAACCAGGACAAACAAAGTGATTTTCAGCGTTTATTTCTTTTACCGAAAGCTCGTTTTTTAAATTCCCTATTTTTAAAATTTTTCCTTTGAAAATACCAATATCGCCTTCCTTTATCTCTTCATCTAATTTTCCAGAAACTATGTGGGCTTTTTTAATAATTAAATCAAACATTAATTAAATTATACCTCATTAAAAATTAAAGTTCAAAAATTATAATAAATGCAAAGCTTTTTTAGTTAAAGATAAGACATTTGAAAATAAAAAAGCCACCGTCAAAGGACCAAGACCATTAGGAACCGGGGAATAAATTTTTGCCTTTTTTGCAACTGATTTTTTTTCGCAATCTCCTACTAATTTACCTTTAAAAAAATTGTAAGATAAATCAAAAATAAAGGCTCCCTTTTTAATCATTTTGCCTTTTATAAGATTAGGCTGACCAGCGCAAGTAAAAATAATATCCGCTTTCTTAATAAATTCTTCTTTATTTTTTAATTTTTTTTCTAAAACAGTAAAACTTGCTTTTTGATTTAAAAAATAAATACTTAAAGGTTTGCCCGTTAAAAAACCTGCTCCAATAATTAATATTTTTTTCCTGAAAATATTTATCTTATATTTTTTTAAAAGAAAATCTACTGCTTTAACAACAGGGGGAAGAACAAAAGAACGATTATTATAAAATCTTCCCAAATTTCTTTCATTTAAACAATCGGGGTCTTTACTCTCTAAAATAGCATTTAAAACAACAGTTTTATTAATATGGAATGGCAACGGTAATTGAACTATAACCGATCGCATATAGGGGATCCGACAAAGGCTCGAAACTTTTTTTCTTAATTCTTTCGTCTTTATATTTTCCGAAAACTGATAAAGACGAAAATCAATATTGAGTTCTGAGGCTATTTCTTTCTTTTTCTTTAAAAAAGACAAAGAAGCCGGATCGCTTCCAACAAGAACTGCTCCAAAAATAATTTTTTCTTTGATTTTCTCTCTTTCTTTTTTTAAATTTTCGATTATTTCTCTTGATAATTTTTTTCCATCAATAATAGCCATTCTTTTAGGGAAGGATTTTAAAGTTATTATTTAAAGAATCTTTTTGATTATGTTTTAAATTTTGATAGTGATTTTTAAAATGATTTTTTACATCTTCATATCGCCAACGATATAAACTTAAACAAGACAAAAAAGCCTCAAAATTTCTTTGCCAATTCTTCATCTGTTGAGCCTCTAATGTCCCGTCTTTGCCGATTTTTATCACCCAAGGATCATCATATTTTAATCCATTTTCTTCGCTTCGAGCTTGAGTATAAGCAGAGGTTTGCAAGAAATACTCTGGATGAATAGTGTTACTTGTTTTAAAATCGATAATAAAAATTTTATTATTAGAAAATGCTTCTGAATCTAAGGTGCCAGCATATTCATAAGATTTTGAATAAATTTTTCTCTCGGTTTCTAAAAATTGAATATTATTTTCTCTTTCCCATTTTAAAAAGGCTTCAACTGCTTTTCTTATATAGATATTTAAAGGCAAAGGGGGCGGAGGAGTATTTTTTATTTTCGATTCTATATATTTTTGAATCCATTCGTGAACAAAAGTTCCGATATCTTTCGCTCTTCGAGAGTGTTTTCTGTGGGCTTGGGCAGCTTCGATTAAAAGTTCCTGCTTTTCTAGTTCATCATAAACTTTTCCCACTACTAACTGGGCTTCTAAGAATTCTTTAACTTTATTAACAGCCCAATTCATTAAAGCCTCAGATTTATCCAAAATAGAAACTACTGTTGTTACGCTTAAAACTGTTTTTCCATTAACAACATAGGTATGTTTAATGGGGTCGTATTCTAAAATAACTTCTCCATTGTAGAGACGATAAATCTCTTTAGCCATATTTTATTTGAAATTACCATTTAAGTAAAAACTTACCCCTTCCGAAATTTCAGTAATATTAGAAAAAGGAAGAGAAATATTTTCAAATTTTCCCGTATCTTTCAAGATATTAACAAAATCAAAAACCTTTTCTTTATTATTCATCACCCCTTGAAAAGTAAAATTCTTAGAAGGATAACCACTAATAATTATTTTTTTAATATTAACATTAAAATCCTTAGCTTTTTCTATCAAAAGGGTCAAAATCTCGTCTATCCTTAGTTGATATCCTAAAATAGTATTTATATCATCAACTAATTTATTAAACTCCTCCACTTTTTGAATCATTTCTCTTTCTTTCTTTAATATTAATGATTCTTGAAAAGAAAAGAGGGGATTTTTAAAATTTTTTTCAACTTTTAAAAGGTATAATTTGTCAATTAAAAGAAAAATAACAAAGAAAAATCCTAAAATAGAAATAAACATCTTCGACCACAAAGAAACAATCCGAGTCGTTCTATTTAAAATATAGCTTTCTTCTGTTTGGAGTGGGCTAAGAGAGACAAAAACATCTTTTGCTCTTGGGACCAAACCCCTTAAAGCAGAACCAATTAATCCTAGAAAAGTTTCATTAATAGGTTTTGGAAAATATAAAGAAGGATTAAAATAAAATTCTTTTATTTGATAATTATTTTTTAAAAAAGAAAGAAGAGGAGAAAAAAAACGAGAATCAAAACAGAAAAAAGAAAAATAGTCAATTTTTTGATTTCTCTTTAAGGGAAAATAATTTAATAAAGGTGGAATTTCCCTTTTTAAATGATCTTGAAGGTGAGAAATTTCAATATTTTTTGGAATTCCTGAAGGAAAAATCTCTAACCATGAGTCGAAATCAAAATAAATTAATTGACCCTTTTCAAAAAGCATAAATTCCATGCCTTCCAACTTAAAATCGATAACCAAGAAATTCTTTTCCCTGAATTCTTTCGAAAGAAAAGTTAAAGATCGACCCAAGGAAAGACAATAAGGTTCAACCGCTACCGCCTTAAAATCAGAGGATTCGAAAATTTCCAAATATGAGTTAATATTATTTTTTATTCCTAACGCAGAAAAAATTTCTACCTCCCCTTTATCATTTTCTGCTGATATTTCCCAATCATAATAAGCCTCTTCAAGGGGCAAAGGAGCATTGGTTTGAAGGTTAAAAATAATTGCTTCTTCTAACATTTTTTCTTCTAGGGCAGGTAGTCTGAAAAGATTAATATAGAAATTAGAAGATGGCAATGTGAGAATAATAAATATTTTTTTTGCTTTTGATTTAATTTTTTTCCTTAAAGATTGAACTAATAATTTTAATTCCTGCGGTTTTTTTAAAATCCCCTCTTCGATAATACCCGGTTTTAGAGGAAAATAAACAAAATTTTTAATATTTTGCGGATTTTTATCAAATAACAAAAACTTCAGGGCTCTTTCTTCAACAGAAACACCAGCAATAGGCATCTCTGGAATCAATAATTGAGCCAAATTCCTTTTTAAACAAAAAGAAAGCCAATTTTTTTTGGTATTGTTATTATTTGCCTTTCTTAAGCTCTTTATTAGCATATTTTATTTATAATTATATTAAAAATGAACTATTTTAGCAATGTATCTGATATTTTTTTATACCCTATTTTTATTATCCAATAATTTTTTTAAGCCAATTTATGATAAATTCTAAAATTAAAATTAAAATTTTTCCCCCTTCTTTCATTAATTCTAAAAATTGTTGAAAAAGTTGGGATTGATAAATCTTTTCCATTAAATTAGAAAAATCCTGAAAAAACTCAAAAAATTTTTGGATTAGCTGATTGTTCATATTTTTATTAAATTAATTGCCTTTTTTATTCTTAATAATGTCTTTTCTTTTCCTAATAATTCCATTACCTCAAAGGGGGGAGGAGAAAATTTTTCTCCCGTTAAAGCCACTCTCAATGGCCACAAAAATTTTCCTCTGTCATTTTTATAAAAACTATTTTCTTCAATAAAAATCATTATTTTTGTTTGTAAATTTAAAGCAGTAAAATCTTTCTCCTCGATTTCATTTAATAATTTTAAAGCATCCTCTAAAGCTTTAAGGGTGTGTTCTAAAGAAGAATCTTTCCAAATTAATAATTCTTTCGGATAATTAAGTTCTTCTTCAAAAAAAAATTTAGAAATATGAAATAAGTCAGAAAATTTATTAATTCTTGGGATTTCTATTTTTAATATCCCTGCTAAATAATCTTTAGAATAATTCTTTAATAATTCTGATTTATTCTCTCTGAGATAATCAAAAAATCTCTCTTTTATCTCTTCAAAGGGTATCTTTTTTAAATAAAAACTATTAAACCAATCTAATTTTAAATGATTAAAAACAGCTCCGCTTTTCTGCACTCTTTCTAAAGAAAATTTTTCAATTAATTCTTCTAAAGAGAAAATTTCTTCGTCAGAAGAGGGATGCCAGCCTAATAAAACTAAAAAGTTAATCATTGCTTCTTTAAGATAACCAAGCTTTTTATATTCTGTTAAAGCCATCTCCCCGTGTCTTTTAGAAAGTTTTGACCGATCTGGCCCTAAAATCATTGGTAAATGAGCATAAAGGGGCCTTTCAAAATTTAACATCTCTTGTAAAACTAATTGCTTGGGGGTATTAGAAATATGATCATCTCCCCGAATAATATGAGTAATTTTCATTAAGTAATCATCTATCACTACCGTAAAGTTGTATAAGGGTTCTTCAAGGCTTTTGGCAATAACAATATCTCCGATTAAACTCAAATCAAATTCTATTTCTCCTCTTATTAAATCTTTAAATTTAATTTTTTTCTGAGGCATTTTTATTCTAATTACATATTTTTCCCCTCTTTGAATTTTTTCTTCCGCTTCTTTTTTTGACAAACTTCGGCATTTGCCCGAATAAATAGGAGTTAATCCCCTTAAAGCCATATCTTTTTTCTGGGCTTCAATTTCTTCTGGAGAACAAAAACAATAATAAGCTTTTTCCTCTTTCAGAAGCTTTAAAAGATATTCTTTATAAATTTCTATTCTTTCGCTTTGGCGATAAGGACCATAAGGCCCACTAATATCAGGGCCTTCATCCCAATATAAATTTAACCATTTTAATCCCTCAAGAATATTTTCTTCGTATTCCTTTTTTGATCTTTCTTTATCAGTGTCTTCTATTCTTAAAATAAATTTTCCTCCATTTTTTCGAGCAAATAAAAAGTTAAATAAAGCAGTTCTCGCTGTTCCAATGTGAAGCCAGCCAGTTGGGGAAGGGGCAATTCTTACTCGGGGGCCAAATAAACTTTGAGTAGTTTTAGGATCATCAGCCATATTTTCTTGATTATTTAATTTCTTCTAAAATAACTTCAGCTATTAACTCGCCGGCTTGAGGTTTAGAAAAACTAAGAGCTTTTTCTTTCATTTCCTTTTTCCTTTTTTCGTCAAAGATTATCTGAAAAATAACTTCAGTAAAAATATTTGGTTTTAAATTTTCTTCTTCTAAAACTACACAAGCCCCTACTTTAAAGTATTCATAAGCATTTTTCTTTTGATGGTTTTTAGAAGCATAAGGATAAGGAATTAAAATAGAAGGGATTCCGCAGGCGGAAATTTCAAAAATCAATCCACTGCCGGCTCTAGAAATTATTAAATCTGTCACTGATAAAACATCTCTCCAAGAATTAAAATCTGGCATCTCTTTTTCCTCAAAAAATGGGACAGGATGATAATATTTTCTTTTTTCTTCGTCTTTTATAATTTCTTTAAAAATTATCTCTGCCTCTCTTGAAACCATTGAAAAGTTTTTAATCCCTGTTTGATGGATAACTTCTACTCTTTCTACTAATTTTTCAAGGCAATCCAAAACTAAATCATTAATTGAAACCGCTCCCTGCGAACCGCCAACAATAGTTAAAACTGGCCTTTCTGAGAGTTTTAATATTCTTTTTGTTTCGTCTTTATTAGGAAGATTTAACAATTCTTTTCTAACCGGATTACCACAAACAATGGTTTTTTCTTTAGGAAAATACCCAGAAGCACTTTCAAATGAAAGAAAAATTTTTTTAGCAAATTTTTTAAAAATTAAATTAACTGTTCCTGGAACAGCATCGCTTTCATGAAGATACAAAGGAATAAAAAAGACAACAGACCAAAAAGCAATAGGAAAAGAACCATAACCACCTTTTATTAACACTCCATCTGGCATATAAAAATAAAAATAAAAAAAGGTTTGAATTAACCCGCCGATTAGCTTCAATAAATCTAAGAAAGAAAAGGGATTTAAGTCAAAACGAAATTTCCCCGCTAATATTGGTTTACTAATAACTCCCTCTTTCAAAATAAACTGAAAAGTAAAATCTCGAGGACCAAGATAAATAACCTCTAACTTTTTTCCTTCGTTTTGGGCTTTCTTTTTCAATTCTCTTAAAACAGCAATTAAAGGGAAAATATGACCCCCTGTTCCTCCGCCAGCCAAAAAAATTCTTATTTTTTTATTAGGCTTTAAGAGCATTATTATTATTTAATAATACCACAAAAAGCCCAAAATGAGAACCCTAAAGAAGCTTTCCTTTTGTTTTTTGGTCTAAAATAAAATTAACAATTTTATCCGCTCTTTTATTCTTTTCTCGAGGAATATGGTTAAATTTTAAATAAGGGAAGTCAAATTTTAAATTCCAAAATTCCATAAAAAGTTTTTGAAGTTCTGGTTCTAATATTTTATATTGATTAGTTAATTGTTTATAAACTAACTCAGAATCTAAATTAATAACTACCTCTGTTTTTTTAAGATTTTCTTTGCCTAGTAATGATTTTATTTTCTTTAAAGCAAAAATAACCGCTTCGTATTCAGATTCATTATTTGTTCTTTTACCTAAATATTGACCATATTCCTTTCCATTTATTACTACCCCTAAAGCAGCTTCTCCTGGATTACCCCGGGAACCACCATCAACAAATGCTTCTATTTTATTTATTTTTTTATTTATTTTATTTTTTAAACTGTCTGTTATTTTCATAAATTACTTTTCCTAAAATATCATCTTTAGAGACAAAACCAAAACGAGTACTATCTAAAGATCCATAAGGATCCTCTCCTAAAATCAAATAAGCTCCTTCAGGAATTTTACCTTTATAATCTCTTTCGTATAAAGAAAGTAATCGATAACTCCTTTCGTTTAAAAGATAGTATTGACCTAAAGAATTTTTTAACGGTTGGTTATTGATATAAATTAACCAACCCTCTTTTTGTTCTTTAAGTTTAAAATCATCCCCTTCTACTCCTTTTACTCTTTTAATAAGAGGATTTTCATTGCCGCTGTAGCGATACAAAATAATATCTTCTCTTAAAATAGGATGACATTTATAATAATCAAATAAAATTTTAACTTTTTGTCCTTCTTTAATTACTGGCTCCATGGAAGTTCCTTGAACTATTCTTTCTTCCATTTTTATCGGACATTCATTATTTTTATTTAATATATTTTTATTTTGTTCAATTAATACTTTCCCTAAAAAAAGTAAAACCAAGAAAAGACCTAAAAGAATAATTAAAATATTTTTTAAATTTTTATTAAAAAATAATTTTATATTCTTTGCCATGGTTCTTTTTGTTTTTTATTTTTTGGCCATAAAAAACTAGCGGCCGAAAAATGCCCTCCTCCACCATATTTTTCAGCTATTTTAGAAAGATTTAAAGAACCGTCTCCTCTTAAAGATACCCTTAAACCATTATTATTATAATAAAAAATTATTGAAAAAGGAGGTTTTTTCTTGGCTAAACGGTTTCCTATTTCTGAAAAAAGACAAGAAGAATTACAAGCAAACACTTTATAACCTTCAAAATTTACCAAAAAAGCTTTTTCTTCTGCTTTTTTTATTAAAGAGTTTTTGTATTGTTCTATTATTTCCCCCTTTTTAAT
>Ga0209809_1000289_pt1 | contig 47650 bp, 40 predicted proteins | sample YNPMSTMetaG_FD_186172 | JGI IMG/M metagenome (GOLD analysis project Ga0209809, IMG submission 186172) | Anoxygenic and chlorotrophic microbial mat microbial communities from Yellowstone National Park, USA - YNP MS-T MetaG (SPAdes) (version 2) ...
TTCGCTGGGATTCGCGCTGGGCTTGTTGTTGGGGCGCGTGGCGGTGGCGCCTGTTCTCATTACGGTGGCGCCCGAAACCGTGACCCTGACGGCCGCCGTCCTGATGGCGGTCACTACCTACCTGGCCTTGCAAACGCGCAGTGCCCGGGTCTCGTGGATCGCCGCATTCTGCGCGGGCCTGGCGATGGCGCCCGTCTTCCCGACGACGCTGGCCATCGTAGGCAACGTCTTCGCCGTGGCCACCGCGACCGCCATGGGCATCGTCATTACCTGTGGGTGGATCGGACTGGCGGTCTCCTCGCGCATCATCGGGGCGATCGCGGGAGAGGATCCGCTGCGGCTGAAGAAATCCTTGCTCGTGCTGCCGGCGGCTTCCTTGCTGATGGTCGTCGTGAACCTGGTGCTGCGGACCGTGCTGTGAGAGGCGACCTCAGTCCTCGTCCACCACTGAGGCCAGTCGTTGCACGACGCCCAGGTCCTCCAGCGTGGTGATGTCGCCGCTCACGCTGCCCGCCGTAACGATTTCGCGAAGGACGCGGCGCATGATCTTGCCGCTGCGAGTCTTGGGCAAGCCCTCGACGAAGCGAATCTCGGCCGGCCGGGCGAACGCGCCGATTTCGTGCGCCACCCAGGCGCGCAGCTCCGTCGCGATTCGCTCGTAATCGGTGTGACCGTGCTTGAGCGTGACGAACGCGCACACGGCCTGCCCGGTGATCTCGTCGGGACGCCCGACCACGGCAGCCTCAGCGACGGCGGGATGCCGCACCAGCGCCGATTCCAGCTCCATCGTGCTGATCCGGTGGCCGCTCACGTTGATGACGTCGTCCACGCGGCCCAGAATCGTATAGTAGCCGTCGGCGTCCACGCGTGCCGCATCGCCCGTGAAGTACAGGCCCGCGGTGGAAGGAAACCTGCGCCAGTACTGCATTTCGTAGCGCTGCGGATCACCCCATAGAGTGCGCAACATCGAGGGCCAGGGCCGGCGAATGACGAGGAAACCTTCCTGACCCGGCGCCAGCTCCCGGCCCTCCATATCCACGATGGCGGGCTCGACGCCCGGCAGCGGGAGAGTGGCCGACCCAGGCTTCAGGGGAGTCGCGCCGGGCATGGGCGAAATCATGATCGCGCCCGTCTCGGTCTGCCACCAGGTATCTACAATCGGGCAGCGCTCCTTGCCGATCACGCGGTAGTACCACTCCCAGGCCGCCGGGTTGATCGGCTCGCCGACAGAACCCAGCAAGCGCAGGCTGGACAGATCGTGAGCCAGCGGCCAGCGGTCCCCTTGCCGGATCATGGCGCGAATCGCGGTAGGTGAGGTATAGAAGATACTGACCCGGTATTTTTCCACGATGCGCCACCAGCGATCCCACTGGGGATAGTCCGGCGCCCCTTCGTACATGACTACCGTCGCACCAGCCGAAAGCGGACCGTAAACGACGTAGCTGTGGCCGGTGACCCATCCAATATCCGCGGTACACCAGTAAGTATCCTCCTCGCGCAGATCGAAGACCCATTTCATGGTCGCCGTCGCCTGCACCAGGTAACCGCCCGTGGTGTGCAGGATCCCTTTAGGTTTGCCCGTCGTGCCTGACGTGTAAAGAACAAAGAGAGGATTTTCTGCATCCACCGGTTCGGCCGGGCAGACTTCGCCGGCATTCCGGTCCAGCTCGTGCCACCAATGATCGCGGCCCGGCTCCACGGCTACCTCCGACCCGGTGCGGCGCAGCACGATCACCTGGCGCACCGTGGGGCACTCCCGCAAAGCCTCGTCCACGGCATCCTTGAGCCGGACCTCCTTGCCCCGCCGCCAGCCGCCGTCGGCGGTGACCACCAGCGTCGCGCCCAGATCCTGGATGCGGCCTTTCAGCGCCTCGGCCGAGAATCCGGCGAAGACCACGCTGTGAACGATACCCAGGCGAGCACAAGCCAGCATGGCCACCGGTAACTCGGGAACCATGCCCATGTAGATGACGACGCGGTCTTCACGGGTCAGGCCGAGCGACTTGAGGACGTTGGCGAACCGGCAAACCAGCCGGTGCAACTCGCTGTAGGTCAGTATGCGCTGGTCGCCGGGTTCTCCTTCCCAGACGATAGCCGCCTTGTTCCGACGTGCAGAGACCAAGTGCCGGTCCAGGCAGTTGCAGGAAGCATTGGTCTTGCCGCCCACAAACCACCGCGCGAAGGGTGGTTGCCACTCGAACACGTGGTTCCACTTTTCGAACCAGAAAACCTCGCGCTCGGCGATCTCGGCCCAAAACTCTTCCGGATTTTCGCGCGCACGCCGGCAGAGCGCGTGGTAGTCGTCCATGTTGCGCACATGGGACTTAGCCGCCCACTCGGGTGAAGGGGGATATACACGCGCAACCTGCTCCAAGCTCCCCATACAGCCTCCTCACTGATTTCCAATCAGCATACCACGAGTTCAACGGTCGCGGTCGAGTGGGCGACCGACAAGCTGCGCAACGGATGCCGGGCGTTCTATGATGGTCATAAAGCTCTGATGCTGTTCGGACCCTGGTCGTCCGGCCCGAAGCTCCCCTCCTGGTTGCTTCCCCTGGTGGGTTGCCTGATCTCGGCCGGAGCGATGTATTGGACATTTCACGGCGTCGAGTTGCGCGCGGTGGTCCAGGACCTCGCCTCGACTTCATGGGGCTGGGTGCCGCTGGCAGCTCTGGCGGACTTGTTCGTCTATGTGTGGCAGTCCTGGCGCTGGAACTTGCTGCTCGGCCCGATTGCGCGCATTCCCCTGTGGCGGTCCATTCGCGCGATCTACGTCGGTCTGTTCGTCAACGAGATCCTGCCCATGCGGCCCGGAGAGCTGCTGCGGGCCTACCTGCAAGCTCGCTGGAGCCAGTTACCCTTCAGCGTGACGCTGTCCTCGGTGGTCATCGAACGGTTCTTCGACGGCATCTGGCTGTTTCTGGCTACGTTCGCCGCTACGTTCTTCATCCGGTTGCCCGGCCACGTCGTGGGTCTGGCGCGGCTGTTGCTCGTGGCTTTGCTGGTGGGCGCGGCCCTGCTGGTGATGGTGAACTTGCGCCGCCAGAACGAAGGGGCGCGACCTTCGGGCTGGCTCGGCGTCCTGCTCACCGACTTGCGGCTGATGGCTCGCTCGCCCCTGTTTTATTGGTCTTTTCTGGCGAGCTTGCCCTACCTGCTGTTGCAGACGGCGCCGATCTACCTGCTTCTCAAGGCGTACGGGCTGGAGCTTTCGGTGTGGGCCTCCCTGGTGATTGTGTTGATGCAGCGGCTGGGAACCGCGCTGCCGCAAGGCCCCGGAAATGTGGGTGTGCTGCAATTGATGACCAAGCAGGCTTTGAGCCTGTTCGGCGTGGATCCGACCACTGCCGCAGGCTTCTCGATGCTGGCCTGGATCGTCATCACCGCGCCCCTCCTGTTGGCGGGATCGGTGGCGGTGATCGTGACCGGGATGAGAGTGGGCGAGCTGAAGCGGCACGTCGAGACGCTAGCTCCCGCACCGGTGCGCGCCAACGACCGCTGAAGCCGCCGGGGGTGTGTTAGCTTGGGGGCATGAAACGCCGTAACTTCCTGCTGTCCCCCTTGGCTGCAAAGAGTGTTCCCGCCCTTGCTCGCCAGGCCGGTGGCGCCACCGGCGGCTTCCGCGCGGGCTTCGCCGAAGCCGACATCACGCCCGAAATCGGCATGGAACAGCCTGGCGGCTACGGCAAGGCGTATCACAAGAGCTTTCACGATCCTTGCAAGGTGCGGGTAGCGGTGTTCGAGGACGGCGCCCGCGCCGTGGCTCTGATCAGCCTGGATGCTTTGACCGCGCCGCAGTACCTGGTAGACGAGGCGCGCCGGCGTCTGGCGGCCGAATGCGGCCTGCCCGGGGAGGCGGTGCTCATCGGCGCCACGCACTCGCACTCTTCCGGCCCCATCGGCATGATGCGGCGGGGCGATTATGACCACGCTTCGCCGCTGGTGCAAAAGCTGGCTTACGAGCACTCGACCGTTGACAATCCGCGCTACGTGCAACGCGTGCTCGATCAGATGGTGGCGGCGGTGAGCCAGGCGCGCAAGACAGCCGCTCCGGTCCGCGCGGCGGCGGGGTTCGGATACGAATCCCAGGTTGCTTTCAACCGCCGGCTGCGCATGAAAAACGGCCTGAGCTGGAGCCATCCCGGACAAGGCAATCCGGATATCATTGCTTACGCCGGACCGGTGGATCCGCAGGTGGGCGTGGTGGGGGCCTGGGACCAAAGCGGTGGGCTGGCCGGCTGCATCGTCAATTATGCCTGCCATGCCACGACCAGTCCGGGCGGAATATCGGCCAACTGGATTTACTATCTCGAGCAAATGATCCGCGGCGCTTTCGGCCGGCAAGTGGTAGTGCTTTTCTTTCCAGGTGCCTGCGGCGATATTACTCAGGTGGACAACCTGAGTCCTTACGCGCGACCCACGGGCGAGCAGTCGGCGCGGCTGGTGGGAGGCAGGGTCGGCGCCGAAGCGGTCAAGGTGTTGCTCAGCGCCACGCCCGGCGAACTCACGCCCGTGGAATACCGCCGGAAGGTCTTGAAAATTGCGCGTCGCAAACCCGCGCCGGAAAAAGTGAAGCGAGCCTATGCCCTGGTCGAGCAGGATCCTAAACAGGTGGGCGAAACCGAGTGGACTTTCGCCAAGGAAACCGTGCTGCTGGACGCGCTGCTCAAGGTGTCGTCCGAGGTGGACGTCGAGGTTCAGGCCATCCAGCTCGGCCCGGCGATTTTTCTGACGAATCCGGCGGAATTATTCTGCCAGTTGGGGCTGGAAATCAAGGCTCGCAGCCGTTTTCCGTTTACCTTCCCTGTGGAGCTGGCCAACGGGTGCGTCGGCTATGTGCCGACGGAGGAAGCGTTCGGCCCCAACGGCGGAGGTTACGAAACTCGGCTCACCAGTTACAGCAACCTGGAGATCAGCGCAGGTCGCCGGATCGTGGAAGCGGCCGTCGAGCTGGCAGACCGACTCACGCCCGGAGGCGTCCCGGAGCCTCCCAAGGCTCCGCCGTTCAAGGCGCCCTGGTCTTACGGGAACGTGCCGCCGGAAATTTCCTGACAGCCCGTAGACAAAGTATTTTGTAGCGGACTACCGGACGGGCAAGTGGCCTGTCTTCAATAGACGGTCTCACAGAATCGGACTTTGTCCGCGGTCTGCTACCCTTCGCGCGCTACTTCGTCCCAGGTAACGATGCGGCGTTCATAAATGGCCCGCGTTCCCATGATGGCCTGCAAGGTGGCTCGCAACGCGGAGTGCGCGTCATTGAGCGGCTTGCGATTGCCGGTGCGCACATTTTCCAGAAAAGCGGCCAGCGACATGGAATCGGCCGTCTTGTCGGCGTCGGGAACCTCCAGCTTGACGAGTCCTTTCCTGGTGCGCGGCTGCCAGGCGCCGGCCGCCAGATCCACCGCTCCTTCGCTCCCGAAGACCAGCTCGCGGATCCCGGTAAATCCGGGCGGATCGAAGTAATGATGACTGAAGTTCACGCGCGCGTCGCCCGGGTATTCGAAGATCAGGCTGTAGTTGTCCATCACCGTGCGGCCCGGGGGCTCGTTGATGAACAGATTGGTCCCTCCCGAAGCGAGCGCGCGTAACGGGTGGGAGCCGATGGCCCAGGTGAACAGATCGAGGATATGGATGCCCTGGTCAACGAGGATATCGCCGCATTTGGTCTTGTCGAAATACCAGGGGATGCCGCGCGGTAGGTCCCCGCCGTGACGGATACCGTGGCACATCAGGACCTTGCCGATGCCTCCGCCGTGGATGAACTTCATGGTCGTGTTCCGGCGGGGGTCGTGCCGGAGCTGGAAGCCCACCTGGAAGATGCCCTTGGCCTGTTCAGCGGCGCGCACGGTCATGTAACAATCCTCCGGCGTGAGGGCCAGGGGTTTCTCCGCGTATACGTGCTTGCCGACCTCCAGGATGGCAATGTTCACATCCTTGTGCGTGTAATCCGGCGTGGCCTGCACAACGGCGTCAATATCCTTCTGTTCGTCGAGCATGCGGCGGAAGTCGGTCCACACGCGCGCCGCGCCGCCCGCCTCCGAGACCAGACGGGCCGCGTTCTGGGCCCGTTCCTCGACAATGTCGCATACCGCCACGATCTGGGCCCCGGGGATTTTCAGCATCGTCCGCAACAGATGGGTCCCGCGGTTACCCGTGCCTACGAAAGCCACACGAATGACGTCGGAAGGTTGTTGGGACCGGAGGATGGTCGGCGCGACCAGCGTCCCGGAAAGAGCCATCAATTTGCGGCGTGTGATTGCGGAATCTTTCATGAGAACCTCGCTCTCCCTGTATGCTACAGCAAGGCGCCGGCTACCGGGCACGCGCTCACAGCGTCTCTACGCTGACGCCGGCGCGCAGGTTGGCGACGCCGGCGGTGTAGCGGCTGTCGGTGACGGTGAACGCCACGGCGTCCTCGAGCCAGTCGTGCCAGACGCCGTCCGGATCGTGGGAGGCCGCGGTCAGCGTGTATTGCTGGGGGCACAGATCGCAACGGAACGAGAAAGTCACCCGCGAGGTCTGGCCCGCTTCGCAGGGACCGAGTTTGACCTGCTCCAGCTCCGTGTTCGTGCCGTAGACCTCCATGCCCACACGCGTGCGAATCATGATGCCGATCACGGGCTCGGCCACCGGCTGCTGGAACTGAACGGTTACGCGCACGCTGACCGGTTCGCCGCTTTGCCAAACCATGGTGGGCTTGCCGTCCGACCCAAGCGTTTCCAGCGCGATGAGTTTTGCGCGACCGTCCCCGCGCCGGAAAGCCGGCGCCAGGGGCGAGCTGACGGTCTCACCCCAGGCCCGCAAGCGACTGGCGACGTGGCGACGCCACGCGGCCAGCGTCCCTTGGGGATCGCCCCGCGCGGCCAGGCGTCCATCGTGGATCCACCAAACCTCGTCGCTGAGCGCTCCCAGCAACTCCTCCTCGTGCGAGGCCAGGAAGATCGAAGCGCCCGATCGCCGCAGCCGTTCCAGTCCGATGGCCGCGCGTGCTCTCACCAGGGCGTCGTGGCATGCGAGAGCGTGGTCCAGCGCCAGAACTTCCACGGGCCCCAGATGGAGCGAATCCAGCGGTCCCACATAGCGGCGCGATGAGGGTCCCTTCACCTCGCCGCGCACCGGTTTTTCGATCCCGGCCGCCAGCCTCAGCAACGCCCTCGGGCCCGCAGACTCTTCCCCGATGACTCCGACGATGGCGCCCTCCGGCGCCGTCGCCGTCAATTCGACCAGAGGCGGATGCGTGACTCCACGAAACTCTACGGCCATCGAAGATAGAATGCCACGACGCCTGGGAGCCTACTCGGCGCTCTCCGGCCGCGGTCGCGGCCTCGTGATGCCGCGTTCCGAGCGGCGGATGAACGCGATCAGATGGCGCGCTTCTTCCGTCGCCACCTCGGCCTCGATGCGCGCCAGCGCTTGCTCGAGCTTGAGACCGAAGCGGTAAAGCAGCCTGTATGCCTTCTTGAGCGATGAGATCTGCTCTGCCGTGAAGCCTGCCCGCCTGAGCCCAACCACGTTCAGGCCCTTCGGTTCGGCGTAGAGTCCGCCGTAGAGAAAAAAAGGCGGACAGTCGCGGTTGACGCGGACGCCGCCGGCGATCATCGCCAGCCGCCCGATCTTCGAGAACTGATGGATCGCCACGCCGCCCGAGATGAACGCCTGGTCTTCAACCTCCACGTAACCCGCCAACAACGCGCAACTGCAAATGACGTTGTTATTCCCGATGCGGCAGTTGTGCGCGATGTGGCCGGACGTCATGATGTAATTGCCGTCGCCGATTTCGGTTACCGATTCCGGGCGCGTCCCGCGCGAGATGGTGTAGTGCTCGCGGATCTTATTGTGATTGCCGATGCGCAGATAGCTGCGCTCGCCCGTGAAGCCTTTGTCCAGCGGGTCGGTCCCCAACACCGTGCCGGCCGAGATTTCGTTATAGTCACCCAGCGTCGTCCAGCGCTTGACGCAGACGTAAGGTTCCAGCCGGCAGAAGGCGCCGATGCGGACGTCCGCCTCGATGACCGCGTACTCGCCGACCACCGTCTGCGGTCCGATCCAGGCGTCGGGATGCACGCGCGCCGTCGGCGCGATGACAGCCGAGGGGTCCACGGGCATACCGTGCTATGATAGCGTCCGGCTCGGGAGGCCGGTGTGACGGGGCAGACGTTGGCCGCGGTACTTTCAATCCTCTGTTTGCTCCACACAGACCTCCCGGCGGCGGACCCCAAACAGTCCGCCTTGCGCTGGACCGAGCTGTCTGGGGTGCTGGTTGACAAAAGAATCGCTCTGACCCTAGCGGACGGGACGAGGCTCGAAGGAGATGCGTTGGCCGTGCGGGCGGACGAGTTGGTGCTGGACATCCGCAAGACCTCGAACCGGCAAACCTACCCGAAAGGCCAGGGTTCCGTTCCGCGATCCGCTATCTCATCCGTGAAGTTGATTCGGACGGATGGCGCGTGGAAGGTGGCGGGCGGAGCGTCAGGCGCTGCCCTGGCCGTGGCGTTCATGATCTTGGGCGTTTACTACGAGAGCGCATTGTTGGGATACGGCGGATTCATTCTCGGATTGCCCCTGGGCATCATCGCCGGTTACCATCTGGGCAAAGCCGCCGATCGGCGCGCAATTGAGATCAGGATCCTTCCCGATCCTGAAGGCCGGCCGTGAACCGAGCCGTGGCGCTTTTGAGCGCGTGCTGCCTCGTCCTCGGCCACACTCCCACCTGCGCGCAGCCGCGAGGCGCCGAGACCGTCCGGCCATACCGACTCCGGTGGGATGATCTGCCGCCACTCGTCACCGGCGCCCGGGTTGCACTGGAGCTGCATGGCGGTGTCCGCGTCCAAGGGCGCGTGCTTTCGGTCGAACCCAACGGTTGGACGCTTCAAATCACCAAGACCTCCGATCCCCAGCTCTGCGGCAAGGGCCGCCAATGGCTGCCGCGCTCCGCGATCCGCCAGATGAAGCTGAGCAAGACACGGGGCATCGCCGGCAGAGTAATCGGCACGACCATCGGCTTGTGCTTCGGACTGGTGCCCGGCATCGGCCTGGCTGCGGGCGCCATTTTGGAAGGCGCTTATTGGGGTCCGGTCATCGCGGGAATCATGATTTTGCCACCCACGCTGGGTTACTTTTTGGGCCGCGCAGCGGATCGCCGCGAGATGCTCATCACGGTGGAACCGGCGCCCGGCGGCAGTGCAAAAGCGGCCTTGCCCTGACCAGCTAGCCTTGTATCATACAAGCAGGCAGGAGGACAATCGCTGTGCGCGTGCGCGAGTTGGCCGAATGGCTCGCCGCCACTTTCGAAGGAGACGGCGAAAAAGAACTGACCGGCGTGGCGTCCCTGGAGACGGCCGGAAGCACGGAACTGGCCTTCGTAGGTAATCGCAAAGCCGCGCAGCAGGCGCAGGCGTCGGCGGCGGGGTGCCTGATCGTGCCGCTGGATTTTCCCAATCCCGGCGGGCGCACGGTGATCCGGGTGGCGGAGCCGCGCACGGCCTTCGCGCGCGCTGTGGCTCGCTTCCATCCTCCCGCGGCGCCCACGCCCGGCATCCATGCCACCGCGGTCGTTCACCCCGCGGCAGAGGTGGCCGCAGACGCGCAGATCGGCCCCCATGCCGTTATCGGCGAGAGTTCCCGCATCGGCCCGCGCTGCCGCGTCGGGGCGGGCTGCCTGATCGGCAAGCGCGTGACGATCGGGGAAGGCTCCGTCCTCCACGCCGGCGTCATCATTTACGACGATGTGGACATCGGGCGCAACGTAATTTTGCACTCCGGCTGCGTGATCGGCGCCGACGGCTTCGGATTCGTACTGGCCGGCGACCACTACGAGAAGTTCCCGCAAATCGGGCGCGTGGTGATCGAAGACGACGTGGAAATCGGCGCCAATTCCTGCGTGGACCGGGCGGCGCTGGGCGTCACCTGGATCGGACAGGGAACTAAGCTGGATAACCTGGTGCACGTGGCCCACAACTGCCGGATCGGCCGGCACGTCGTCGTGGCCGCCCAAACCGGCTTTTCCGGCGGCGTGGTCGTGGAAGACTACGCTGTGATCGGTGGCCAGGTCGGCATCGGCGACAAGGCCCGCATCGAAACGCGCGCAGTGCTGGGATCGGGCTGCGGCGTGCTGAGTTCGAAGATCATCAGGCGGGGCCAGGTGGTTTGGGGCACGCCTGCGCGTCCCTTGAAAGAATACCTCGAGCAACTGGCCAACCTGTCGCGCCTGAGCGTGCTCAAGCGGCAGGTCAGCGAGCTGGCGGAGCGGCTGGCCAAGCTGGAGTCGCGCTGAAATGCCGCCCGCCAGTGAAGGGGAGGATTCATGGTCCCATTGGGTCTGGTGCGGGTTGCGCTCGGCCTGCTGACGGTTTTCTTCGCGCATTTTCTGGGACGCGCCGCCGTTCGGACCGCGCGCGGAGTCCAAGCGCCTTCCCGGTTGACGCCCTGGCTGATCCGGTTCCTTCTCGCTTTGGGCGCGATCGTCTGGAGCGGCGGTCTGGACCTGGTCGCCATCGTCACGCTGGTGCTCTCCGGGGCCACGGGCGGTTACGGCGCCTGGCGCGAACTTCGACCCAGGCCGCCCGAGAACTTCGTGGCCAGGATGTTCCCCAAAGAGCCGGGCGAAGGCTGAGCGCTGCCGCTTCCCGGAAGGAGCACGCTGGCAAGGAGTGTCCGATGCTGGTACTGGCAAGCGATATCCATTTCACGGACGATGCGGGCAACAAAACCATACCCGCGCAGGCGCTGCGCATCTTTCGCGAACGCCTTCGCGACATGGCCTATGACGCCTCGTGGCGGGCGGACGGAACGTACCGGCCGATCGAGGAACTGGATCTGGTGCTGCTGGGCGACATCCTGGACATCATCCGCTCTTCGCGCTGGCCCGGCGCAGAGGAGAGCGACCCGGCTTTCGTGCGCCCGTGGACCAGCCCCGACGATCCGCGTTTCCAGGCCAAGGTGGCCGAAATTATCCGGGCGATTCTGGATCGCAACGAAGCCTCCTTCGAGGTTCTGCGCAGCTTGACCTCGCCCCAAGTCATGACGCTGCCGCCCCCCACCCGCGACGGCCGTGTGGCCCGCGTCTCGCGCGAGCCCGACGCGCCGGACCGCGTGCCCGTGCGCGTTCGCATTCACTACGTGGCCGGCAATCACGACTGGTTCCTGCATTTGCCCGGCCCTGCGCTGAATCCGGTGCGAGCCGCCGTCGTGGAGCGCATGGGACTGGCCCAGTCCGCCGACCCCTTCCCGTACCAGCCCGAGGATTCTCCGCTGCTGACGCAAATCTGCGAGCAGCACGGCGTTTATTTGCGACACGGGGACTTCTACGACGTCTTCAACTACCACGGTGACCGCCGCGCCTCTTCCATCGGCGACGCCATCGTGATCGACCTGCTGAACCGCTTCTGCGCGGAGGTGGAAAGCAGGCTGGGACCTGAGCTGCCCGAAGAGTGCCTGCGCGGCTTCCGACAGATTGATCACGTGCGCCCGCTGCTGCTGGCTCCGCTTTGGGTGGACAGCCTGCTGCGGCGCACCGGCGTGGAGCCCCGGCTGGCCGCCGAAGTTAAGAAACTCTGGGACGAGATTGCCGACCGCTTCCTGCACATGCGCTTTGTGCGCGATTGCGCGCGCTACCTGCCGGCGTTGACTCTGGACAAGCTCGCGCTGGCCCTGAAATTTTCCAAAGGCCTTTCCCTCGGCATGCTGGCGCAATTGTTCGCGTGGATCACCGAGACGCTTCCCTGCGCCAACGAAAGACCCACGGCGCAGGACGCCCTGACCGAGCGCGCTTTCAAAACCCGGCGCGCCCGTGCCATCGTCTACGGCCACACGCACCATCATGGAATCGTGCCTCTGAACGTGTACCCCACTCCCAAAGGCTTCGTGGAGCAGGTCTACGTGAACACCGGGACGTGGCGCGTGTACAACGAGCGCGTCCGGGTGCGCCGGGACCCGCCCGATTTCACGGCCTGGTGGGTGATGACGTACGTGGGCATCTACAAGGACGACGAGCGCGGCGGCCGACCCTTCGAGGCCTGGTCCGGCGCACTGGCCCTGCCGGCCGCGGATCGCTGAAGGGCGTCCGACGTCGCGACCGGGTCCGACCGCCGGCGAGGGCTCGATGACGGGTTGCTATACTGGGGCCGGAGCTGGTCGGGCTCATGTGGCCGACATTGTGTCTGGCAGCCTTGGTGATGTGGGCGGATGCGCCCCAGCCGATGCGCGGCGTTCTGGTGGATCGCGAGGGAGACGCCGAGGCCGGCCAGATCAGCGTCCGGGCGCCCGATTTCTTCGTTCACGTCTTCCGCTGCGACGCGCGCACCGAAATCTGGCGTGAGGGACGGATGGGCAACTGGATGGCGCTGCGCCCGGGAGACGTGGTGGAAATCTTCTGTTCCGGGGCTATGGTTCCGCGATGCCGCGCCGAGTCCATTCGCGTCGTGACGCCCGCAGCCGAGCGACGCACCGGCGGGGGCTTGCCGCGCTGGATCGGGCCCGATTGGAACTCCGGCCCGTTTCCGCGAGGCAACCTCCTCGTGGCAGGCGCCATCACCGAGGTCCATTCCGATCATCTGCGCCTGCGACTCCGCGGAGGCGCCCGTCAGTTCCTGCGGTTGCGCGAAGATACCCGCTTCGTGGCCGACGGGCTGCCAGTGGAGCGCCCCGAATTGCGCGTCAACATGCGCGTGTTCGTGCGGGCGGGGCGAAGCCTCGAGGGGGAGCTGGAAGCCTTCCAGGTGATGTGGGGGCGCATCCTGCCCGCCCGCTGAAGGCCCGAACCGGAGCCCAGGTTTGACAGTCGTCAAAAGCCAAAACTATACTGAAAATTGGCCGAGGGCGCGATGTCCATGCCTTGCGATCAGCGCGCGCCGGCGGCTTTCGAATCGGGATGCCGAAACGAACCTATCAGCCGAATAATCGGCGAAGAGCAAAGACTCACGGCTTTCGCGCCCGCATGCGGACCAAGGACGGGCGGGCGGTGCTGGCGCGTCGTCGCGCCAAAGGCCGCTGGAAGTTGACGGTCAGCGATGAGCGGGCCGTCCGCTGGGCCAAGTAAGCCGATCGCACACGCCAAACGCAGGTTCGCGTTTCCCAAAAGCGCTCGGCTCAGGCGCCGCAAGGATTTCCGTCGCGTCCTGGAACAGGGTTTCCGCGTGGCCGGACCTTACTTTGTCGCTTTTTGCTGCTCGCGCCGGGATGAGGGAGGGCCGCGCGTCGGCCTTTCGACGCCGCGAAGTCTGGGCAAGGCCGTGGTGCGAAACCGCATCAAACGTCGCTTGCGCGAGGCCGTGCGTTTGAAGCTGGCGAAGCTGGCGCCGGGCTGGGACATTGTCCTCACCGCCCGCGCCGGCGTAGCCCAGGCTCCTTTCCAGCGATTGCTGGAGGCCGTGGAGGATCTGTTTACCCGATGTCGTGCTTGAGTGCCGGCCGCATCGTGGGGCGAGCGGCGCAAGTCGCGGCGTTGGCCCTCTTGCATTTTTACAAGCGCGCCATCTCGCCGTGGCTCCCCTCGGCCTGCCGTTTCTATCCCACGTGCTCCGAGTATATGATGCAAGCAGTGGAGCGCTATGGCGTCCTGCGCGGCGTGTGGATGGGTGTGAAGCGACTGCTGCGCTGCCATCCGCTGGCGCAGGGCGGCATTGATCCCGTGCGCTAGCTTTTGGAGGGAGATCCCATGCCCGATCAGCACAGCGAGCCGGGAAAGCCGGTCGCCGTCGGTCCCGAAGAGCCGCGCATGGAATGGCGGCTGCTGCTCGCCTTCCTGCTGACTGGGGTGGTGATGTTCCTTGCCCCTTACATCTACCACAAGCTCTATGGGCCGCCCCCGCAACCGGGGCAGTCGGCCGGCAAAGCCGAGTCGCGTGCGGCGCCACCGGCCAGCGAGGCCCCTGAGGCGACCCGGCCCGCCAAAGCGACCCTGCCGGCGGGGCCGGTCACGGCCTCCCGGCCCGAGGAGTTCACGCTGGAAACCGACCTGTATCGCGTGCAGTTTTCCAATCGCGGCGCTGTCGTGCTGCGTTGGGAGCTCAAGAAGTACAAGGACGCGGCGGGCAAGACGCTGGAGCTGGTCAACACCGCGGCGGCGCCCCAAGTCGGCTACCCGTTCGCGCTGGAGTTCAAGGACCGCAAGCCGCCGGTAGATCCCAATCAGGCGCTGTTTGTCGCCCGTCCCGCGCCCGATGGCCTGGGCGTGGACTACGAGTTTTCCGACGGGCGCCTTTGGGTGCGAAAGTCCTTCCGCTTCGAGAAATCCAGCTACCTGTGGCGCCTGGTTTCCGAGGCGGCCGACGGCTCGGGCGGCCTGTCCCACCGCGTGCTCTGGAGGGCCGGCTTCGGCGATCCGGCGGTCGTCAACCCCGCAGCCCACCAACGCGCGCTGCATTACGACCCTTCGACCGGAAAGCTGATCACTCAGGAAGCCAAGGCCGCCAAGAACGAACCGGTGCTGTCCTCGGGGCCTTTTACCTTCGCAGGCATTCAGGATACGTACTTCGCCGCCGTGTTCCTGCCACGCTCAGGCAGCACGATCGAGCTGGAGGTGGTGAGCGACTCGGTTCGTTCCGAGCTGGACCCGGCCGAGGCGCTGTACGTGGGCGTGGGCGTAGGCGGCGCCGCCCGCAACGAATTCGCGGTCTTCGTGGGACCGAAAGATCTGGACGTCCTCCGCCGGGTAGACCCCCGGCTCGAGCAGTTGGTGGATTTCGGGACGTGGTTCGGCTTCATCGCCAAGCCGCTGTTCCTGATTCTGAAGTGGGTCTACCACAACCTGGCCCCCAACTACGGCTGGGCGATCGTGCTCCTGACCGTCTTCATCAACTTCGCCCTGCTGCCGCTGAAGCTGTCCAGCCTGAAATCAATGAAAAAGATGCAGGCCCTGCAACCGCAGATCGCCGCCATCAACGAAAAGTACAAAGGCGTCAGCCTGCGCGATCCCCGCAAGCAGCAGCAGAATCAGGAGATCATGGAGCTTTACCGCAAGCACGGCGTGAACCCGATGGGCGGTTGCCTGCCCATGCTGCTGCAAATCCCCTTCTTCATCGGCTTCTACAACGTGCTGACGGTGGCGATCGAGCTGCGCGGCGCGACCTGGCTGTGGGTGAAGGATCTGTCGCAGCCCGAGCATTTGCCCATCCGGATCCTGCCCGTGGCCATGGTCATTTCCCAGTTCGTGATGCAGAAGATGACGCCGTCCACGGCCATGGATCCCCGCCAGCAGCGGATGCTGCTGCTGATGCCGCTGGTGTTCGGCTTCATGTTCTACCATTTCTCCAGCGGCCTGGTGCTGTACTGGCTGACTAGCAATCTGGTGGGCATCGCGCAGCAGGCGCTGTTCAACAAACTCACAGCCGCGCCGGCGGCGGCCCCGGTTGCCGTCCCCAAGGCCGCGGCCGGCGTGAGCCGGCGCAGGAGGAAGGCCGCCCGGTGAGCGCACGGCACAAGTACAGCGTGGCTGCCTTGCGGCCCCGGATTGAGCGATTCCTGCGGCCCATCCTGCAACGCTGTCGCCTTCGCGTGCACTTTGAAGTCTGCGAAGGGCCTGTCCAGGATCGCGAATGGGAAAGCCCCGACGTGCTGGTGAAATTCAGCGGGCCGGATGTGGAGTTGCTTCTGGAGAACAAAGCCGAGCTGCTTCTGGCGCTGGAGTACCTGACGATTCAGATGTTGCGGCTGCCGCCGGAGGATCATGAACGGCTCTGTTTCGACGCCAACGATTATCGCCTGCTGCGGATCGAGGAATTGCGACTGGGCGCGGCGGCCGCCGCCGAACGCGTACGCCGCAGCGGCCGTCCCTACCAGTTCAGTCCCATGACGAGCCGGGAACGTCGCATCATCCATCTGGCGCTGCGCGAGGAACCGGGCGTGCGCAGCGAAAGCCAGGGCGTCGGACCCGCGCGACGCGTCGTGGTTTATCCCATGTCGAACAGCCCGCGGGTACGGTCTCAGACCGCAGTGGACTCGATGAACCCGGCAGCCTCGCCCGATGCGGCCCCCTGAACCGGCCGCGGCTGCGCAATGAATCTGCGCGATACCATCGTCGCCGTCTCCACTCCCCCCGGACGCGGCGGGCTGGGCATCGTGCGCATTTCCGGCAACGAGGCCCGCGCCATCGCGGAGGGCATGCTTCGGTTCCGCCGGTCTCCCTCCTGGCAGCCCTGGACCGTGACCCTGGCCGAGCTGCCCGATCCCGACGGCCACGCCGTGGATCAAGTCCTCGTGACTTTCTTCGCGCGCCCCCGATCCTACACCGCCGAGGATGTGGTGGAGATTTCCTGCCACGGTTCGCCCGTGGTGCTGCGCTACTGCGTGGAACGCGCCTGTGAGCTGGGGGCGCGGCTGGCCGAACCCGGCGAGTTCACGCTGCGTGCTTTCGTCAACGGGCGCATTGACTTGCCGCGCGCGGAGGCGGTTCGTGACCTCATCGAAGCTCGCACGCTCTACCAGGCGCGCATCGCGGCCCAGCAGGCCGAAGGCTCGGTCTCGCGCAGACTGGCGCCCATCAAGGACCAACTGACCGACCTGATCGCCTTGCTCGAGGCGGGCATAGATTTCGCCGAGGACGACGTGCCCGTAGCCGGTGCGGCTGAGATTGCCACGCGCCTGGAAGCTGTGATCGCCGGCATTCGCCAACTGGTTTCGAGCTTCAGCTACGGAAAGCTCGTTCACGACGGGCTCGTCCTTGCGATCGTCGGCCGGCCGAACGTAGGCAAAAGCAGCCTCTTCAATCGCCTGCTCGAGCAGGACCGCGCCATCGTGACCGACATTCCCGGCACCACCCGCGACCTTGTCTCGGAAACGGTCTCCCTCGCGGGCATCCCCGTGAAGTTCGTGGACACGGCCGGGGTGCGGCGCGGAGACGATCTGGTGGAGCGGTTGGGGGTGGAACGCACTTTCCAGGCGATGGCCGACGCGGACCTCACGCTGGTGGTCGTGGATCTTTCGCAACCGATCGAGCCGGGCGATCAGGAATTGATCGAGCGCGCGCGGGACCAGGGTCGTTACCTGCTGGTTGGGAACAAATCCGATCTGCCGCGCAGGGCCGCCCTAGACCAACCCCACCTGACGGTCTCGGCTCTGACGGGCGAAGGCATCGGCGAACTTCGGCGGCGCATCGTCGAGGCCGTCGCGCCCGGCGGCGCGGATGAGATCCAACCCGGCTTCATCACCAACGCCCGCCACGAGCGCCTGCTGCGTGATGCCCTGGCGGCCTTGGAAAGGGCTCGCCGGAACGTGGATGCCGTTCCCCACGAGATGCTGCTTGTTGACTTGTATTCAGCCATGCAGGCGCTGGACGAACTTACCGGCGCCACCACCGCCGAAGACATCCTGACGCGCATTTTCTCCACCTTTTGCATCGGCAAGTGAGTCCCCCCGATGCGTTCGCCGCCGGCCGAACCCGGCGCAAGGGCTCCCCGTAAGGCGCCTCCGGCTGTCGGGGCTGATCCCTTTCGCTTGACAGCAACTGAAGGCGGACCTTAGGATAAAGTTCGACCGCGGGGTGCGGGCCGCGGGTTTCGGGGGTCTTCACCTCGTGGAAGACTGCGCTGGCAGGAGGAGCCATCATGATCCGTTCTGCACGTCTCGACCTCACGCTCTTGGCGGTTCTGCTGGTTGGCGCCCTCGTGGGCCAGGAACCTCGCGGCGCAATACTGGGCCGCGTGCTGGATCCCACAGGGGCTGTGATTCCCAACGCTTCAGTCAAGGCCACCAACATCGCAACCGGCGTCAGCGTATCCACGGTGACCAACGCTCAGGGCAACTACCTGCTGCCCTATCTGATCCCCGGCGCCTACCGCATCGAAGCCGAGGCCGCCGGGTTCAAACGCGTGGTTCAGGACGGCCTGGAATTGCGCGTCAACGACCGGCTCGAAGTCAACCTCACGTTGGAAGTGGGCGCCGTCACAGAACAGGTGACGGTGGTGGCGGAAACACCGCTGCTGGAAACCGCCAGCGCTTCCATGGGCTCGGTGGTGGACGCCCGCCGCGTCGCCGAACTGCCGGTTCCGCACGGCAACCCCTACCATCTCATCCAACTGGCGGCGGGCGTCGCTTTCGCGCAAAGCCTGACGCTGGACCGCCCCTTCGAGCCGACCCATATCGTCGGTTACACCATGGACGGGGCTCGCTCGAACCGCAGCGATATCATGCTCGATGGTTCGGTCAACAGCGCCTCCGGCAACACGGGAACCCGGAACGAGCTTATCTCCTCCTGGGTTCCGCCCGCCGATCTGGTCGGCGAGTTCAAGGTCCAGACCGCTCCCTTCGACGCCACGGTAGGCCAGACCGAAGGCGGTGTGATCAATGTGAGCCTCAAGTCCGGGACGAACTCGCTCCATGGTACGGCCTATTACGTCAAGATGGCCCCGGAGCTGACGGCCAATCTCTTCTTCTCCAACCGCAACAACATCCCGCGCGGCAACTTTACTTACAACCGGTGGGGGACGACGGCCGGCGGCCCCGTGCGGCTGCCCGGATATGACGGCAGGAACAAGACCTTCTTCATGTACGGCTACGAGGGAATCCGCGAAGAACGCCCGCGCGGCACGACGCTGACCGTGCCTACCGACAAGCAACGCCAGGGAGATTTCTCGGATCTGCTCCGGCTGGGATCGCAATATCAAATCTATGATCCGGCGACTCGGCGACCGGCGCCCGGCGGCCGCTTCCAGGTGGATCCGCTGCCCGGCAATATCATCCCGCCGAACAGGATCAGCCCGATCGCCAAAAATATTCTGAGTTACTACGCACTTCCTACTGTCCCGGGCACGGCCGACGGCCGCAACAATCTCCCTATGCCTCACGAGCCCGAGCCGATCACCTATTACACTCACGCCTGGCGCGTGGATCACAATTTGAGCGACAAACAGCGCTTGTTTGTGCGCGTCAACGTGTACAAGCGCGACAGTCACTATAACGACTGGTTCAAGAGTGCGGCGACCGGCCAGTGGTTCCAGTTCCTCTCCCGGGCAGCGGGTCTGGATCACGTTTACACCTTCACGCCCAGCCTCATCATGAACGTGCGCTACGGCTACAACCGTTTCATACGGACCTACGACGGAAATCCAAAGGGGCGCAACTTTGACCTTTCCGCCCTGGGCTTCCCCGCCTCTTACAACAATGCCATTGACCCGTCCGTACGGCGCTTCCCGGTCATTTCCATTGACGGCTACGCCGGCACTTACAATGGGTGGTTGTGGCGGCCCACGGAAACCCATCACGTTGCAGCGGCTTTCGACAAAATGTACGGCTCGCACAGCTTCAAATTCGGCATGGAAGCGCGAGCCTACCGCGAGAACCAGTACAACCCGGATCACGTCTCCACGGGGCAATTCAGCTTCGGAACGACGTGGACGCGCGGACCCTTCGATAACTCGCCTGCCGCCCCCATTGGGCAGGGCCTGGCTTCCATGCTGCTGGGGCTGCCCACCGGCGGCTATGTGGACCGCCGGGCCAGCTATGCCCAGCAGTCCACCGTCTGGGCGCTCTATGTTCAGGACGACTGGAAAGTTACCCGCCGGCTGACGGCCACGCTGGGTTTGCGCTACGAGGTCGAGGGCCCGCTCACCGAGCGTTTCAATCGTACCGTGCGCGGCCTCGATTACGACGTGGTTCTGCCTATTGAGGCCCAGGTGAAGGCCAACTACGCCGGGAATCCGACGCGCGAGGTGCCCCCCGAGCAATTCCGGGTGCGGGGCGGACCAACCTTTGCCGGCGTCAGCGGCCTGCCTCGTACGCTTTGGGAGCGGGACGCCAATAACTTCATGCCTCGCGTCGGCCTCTCGCTCCGGCTCACGGACAAGACCGTCATCCGCAGCGGCTACGGGATCTTCTTCGGCTTTCTGGGTGTGCGGCGCGGGGACGTCATTCAGACAGGCTTCAGCGAGACCACGCAGTTGATCCCCTCGCTCGATGGCGGTTTGACCTTCCGGGCCACACTGGCCAACCCCTTCCCCGACGGCATCAAGGAGCCGGTGGGCGCGGCCCTGGGGCCCATGACCTTTGTCGGCCGAGGCATCTCATTCTTCAACACCAGGCCGCTGGCCCCCTACATGCAGCGCTGGCAATTCAGCATCCAACGTGAATTGCCGCACCGCGTGGTCCTCGACCTCGCCTATGTGGGCAACCGCGGCACGCACATCGAGACCTCGCGCAACCTGAACGCTCTTCCCGTGGTGTACCTGAGCCGCACCGGAGAACGCGACCAGCCGCTCATTGATTACTTGAGCGCCAACTTGCCCAATCCTTATTACCCCTTGTTGCCGGGCACCGACCGCGCCGGCACGCTGATTAGCCGTGCCGCCCTGCTTACGGCGTACCCCCACTTCACCAGCATGAGCACGACCACCAACGAGGGTTATTCCTGGTATCACTCCTTGCAGGTGAAAGCTGACAAGCGTTTCACCCGCGGTTACACGGTGCAAGTGGCGTACACGTGGTCCAAGTTCATGGAAGCCACCGGATTCCTGAACGATGGCGATCCGGTTCCGGCCAAGTGCATCTCCGACCAGGACTATCCGCACCGGCTCTCGCTGAGCTGGATCTGGGAATTGCCCTTGGGGCGCGGCCGCAAGTTTCTGGCTAATACGAATCGCGTAGCTTCCGCTTTGGTCAGCGGCTGGCAAGTGCAGGGAATTTACGCTGCCCAGGCCGGGCAGGCGCTCGGCTTCGGCAACGTCATCTTCCGCGGGAACCTGAAGGATATCCCTCTGCCCAAGAACCAGCGCACGCCCGATCGGTGGTTCAACACTGACGCCGACTTCGAGCGGGACAGCCGCAGGCAGCTCGCCTACGCGGCCCGCGTGATGTCTTTCCGCTTCAGCGGCATCCGCGGCGACGGCATCAACCAGTGGGATCTGTCGGTCATCAAGGACACGCGCCTGCGCGAAGGCATGAAGCTCCAGTTCCGCGGCGAGTTCCTGAACGCCTTCAACCACGTGCTTTTCTCCAATCCCAACACCAGCGTGACCAGTACCGCGTTCGGAACCATCACTTCCGAGAAAGGATATCCGCGCCGCATTCAGCTCGGCATCAAGCTCATCTACTGAGTGAGGCTTTTCGGCTCCGGCCTGGCGCAGCCGCGCAATGGGCGAACCGGGGACACGGCCTCGGAGGGCCGGAGGCGCCGGCGGCTTGCCTGGGCCCGGGCGTCATGCTAGCCTGAAAGCAACGTGGATTGATTTAGGGCCTTCGGCCCCGGAGGCCTGGCTACTTGCAACCACGTAAAAAAAGTGCTAAAGGCAATCGGTCATCCGCAAGTCTGTTTCTGACCCGGCGGCCTTTGGTCCCGGGTTTTTGGTTGTTGGGCCGGTTGCCTGTGCGGGCCATGAACCCGCACGGGAGGAAACATGAATGCAAGGCCCGACGTTCCCGCGCCGGGTTCCGCCTCGCTGGTAGGAGTGGAAGGCGAGCTGATCACCGTCTGGATCACCGTCCAGCCTCGCCGGCTGGAGGGCCTGCTCGAGGCGCTGGGCCGGTTCGATTTTCCGGTGAATCCGCAGATTTACCGCGAGGCATGCGTGGTGGGGGTACGCGCGGACGGCAGCGAGGAAGAACGACCGGTTCTGTTGGTCGAATTCCCGGCCTGGTCGAACCGGCTCGCTGAGATCCGCCTGGCGATGGAGAAACTCGGTCTGCCGTCGCATGCCTTGAGCTGGGCGCCCCTGCTCTCCAGCCTCAGGCAGCCGGCCATCGCCACTGCGGCGCCACCGGATTCGCCTTATCGGGTGCTCATTCGCTACCGCTCCCAAGCGGATCGGCGGCGGGCGCAGCCGGCGCCGGCGAGCCGACCCGCGTGTGCGCGCCCGGGGAAGTCATAATCTTGGGCATGGGCTCGCAGGATTCCACGCAACGATGGCTGTTTCGTCTTCGTGAACAGGCTCGCGACATTTACCGGCTCGCTTCCGGCCTGAACGAAGCGCAGCTTTCGCAGCGCCTGGAGGCAGGCCAGTGGTCCTTGAAGGAGCTGATCTGCCATCTGGCGCGCGTGCAACAGATTTTCGTGGCGCGCATCGAAGCCATGCTCAGCAAGGACAATCCCGAGATCCCCGTCTACGAGCCGGACGGCGACAGCGAGTTCGAGCGGCTGGCGCAGCGCCCACTGGTGGAAATCATGACCGGCCTGATTACGGAGCGCCAGCGGCTGTTGAAGCGCCTGGAATCGCTGGAACCCGCCGATTGGGAGCGACCCGGCCAGCACCCGGAGTTTCCCTTCTACAACGTCCGGTTCCAGGTCGAGTACATGGTGCATCACGAAGCGCACCACATCTACCAGATGTACCAGCGACGCGCATGGCTGAGCGCGCCTCCACGCTAGCTTCCGCGACCGCCGCTTGCCCCCTCGCTTGCGTTCATGCGGCGGGCCAGCTCGGAGGCCGGGCAACGCAGGCCCACATAGAAAGGGCCGAACTCGGCATACTCCGCGCTGGCTTCGTCGAAGCGCATCTCGTAAATCAGCTTCTTGAAGTCCAGCGGGTCGTCGGCAAACAAGGTCACGCCCCACTCCCAGTCGTCCAAGCCCATGGAACTGGTCACGATCTGGCGAACGCGATCCGCGAACCGGCGCCCGGTCTCGCCATGCTCGCGCATCAGGGCACGCCGCACCGGCATGGGGGTTCGGTAAAAATTCTTGTGCTCGCCGCGGCGCCGGTTCATGGGATAAAAACAAATCCAGGCCGAATCGGGAAGGCGCGGATACAAACGGGGCAGCATGGCTTTGCGCTGGCGAGCGAGCAGTTGCTCGACTTCGGCGTTCCACTCCGCTCCGTGTGGCTCCACGCCGCGCGCCGCCAGGTCCTCCCAAAGTTTGGTGGTGGACTCGTACAAGCCCAGCTCGACCACGGAAACAAACGTCCAGGCGGGTTCGAACCACTCCCACAGCTCCAGCGCGGCCAGTTCCCGTTGCGTCCGGTGCAACTCCATGAAGTCCGGGCGGAAATGCACCCAGAGCCAGTCCCCCTTCGGGCCGAGGAGTTCGTAGAGACCGGACTGCCCGTCTTCGCGCGCTTCAGCCGCCGCCAGCCACTCGCTCGCCGCGGCCACGATTCGCCCGCGCTCGCTTGCCGCCATCCGGCGCCAGGCAGCGCGACGCCAGCGCACGATCTGGTGCAAGACGGCGCCGCCCTCGAGCGTCAGGGGCGCCTGGGGAAGCGCGGACCAGACGATCTCATGCGCAGCCTGTCCGGCCTCCGTAGTCGGAGCCGGCTGATGCGCGTCCTTGCTCGTCACCGGATCCATCCTCCTCCGAGAACCACATCCCCGTCATAAAACACCGCGGCCTGTCCGGGAGTGATGGCGCGCTGCGCTTGCTCGAAGCGCACTTCGACCGCATCCTGACCCGGCAAGGGCCGAACTTCCGCCCAGGCGGGCTCATGCTTGTGCCGGATCTTGACTTGCGCCCGTAAAGGCTCCGCAGGGCGCTCGAAGGCAATCCAGTTGACCTGCTCGGCGACCAGCCGATCACCCAGCAGATCGTGGTGGCTGCCTACCGTCACCTTGCCTTCCGCCGGGTCCGTAGCGACCACGTACAGCGGCTCGCCGGCGGCTACGCCCAGCCCGCGACGCTGCCCGATGGTGAAACGGTGCACGCCCGCGTGTTCACCCAGCACGCGTCCCTCGCGGTCCACGATCGGCCCGCGCCGCGGCTGGAACGCCTCGCCGCGTAGGCGGAAGTACGCCTCGATGAAGGCGGCGTAGTCGCCGTCGGGAACGAAGCAGATTTCCTGGCTGTCCGGTTTGGCGGCCACGGGCAGCCCCCTGCGACGCGCCGCCTCGCGCACCTGCTCCTTGGTCAGATCGGCTAACGGAAACAAAGTGTAGGCTAATTGTTCTTGTCGGAGGCCGAACAGGAAGTAACTCTGATCGCGCGCCGCATCCACGCCTCGCAGCAGCAGGCAGCGCCCCGAAGCAGGATCCCGGCGAATGCGGGCGTAATGCCCGGTGGCGATCTTCTCGGCGCCCAGCGAGCGCGCCAGACGCAGGAACTCGTCGAACTTCAGGTAGGTATTGCAATGCGTGCAAGGGATGGGCGTGCGCCCCGCCAGATAGTCGCGGACGAACGGTTCGACCACGCGCTGCTCGAACGCCTGCTCGAAGTTGACCACATAATACGGGATGCCGAGAAACTCGGCCACGCGCCGGGCGTCGTAAACGTCTTCCAAGGAACAGCAGCGGCCTACGGCGGGATGGCCGCCGGCCGGCTCAGGCAGCCGCCGCTGATTCCAGAGCTGCATGGTCAGGCCGATGACGCGGTAGCCCGCCTCCAGCAGCAACGCCGCTGCGGTGGAACTGTCCACGCCGCCGCTCATGGCGACGGCGATCGTCATGGGCTCAGACACGGTCCCCCGCCGGCGCCAGCGCGCGCAGGCGCGCCACGGCTTCCGCCACGGCCTCGATCAGGCGCTTGATCTGATCCTCCGTATTCAGCCGGCCCAGCGAGAATCGCAGGCTGCTGCGGGCATCCTTGCGCTCCAGGCCGATGGCCGTCAGCACATGCGAGGGCTCGGAAGCGCCGCTGGAGCACGCCGCGCCGCTGGATACCGCGAACCCGGCCAGATCCAGCGCGATCAGCAGAGCTTCGCCGTCCACGCCGTGGAAACAGAGGCTGCTGGTATTCGGTACGCGAGGCGCGCCGCGGCCGTTCACGCTGACGTTCGGAACTCGCTCCAGGATTCCTTGTTCCAGCCGGTCGCGCAGGCCGGCGAGACGCGCCGCCTCCTGCTCGAAATCGCTCTGCATCAGGGAAACGGCCGCGGCCAGCCCGACCGCGCCGGGAACGTTCTCCGTGCCGGGACGGCGATCCCGCTCGTGATGTCCGCCGAACTGGATGCGCCCCAGCGGAACGCCCTGGCGCACGAAAAGCGCCCCCACTCCTTTGGGCCCGTAAATCTTGTGCGCGCTGATGGAGTACAGGTCCACGCCCAGATCGGCGACGTGAACACGGATTTTACCCAGAGCCTGCACGCCGTCCGAGTGCATCCAGACGCCGGCTCCCCGGGCCAGCCGCGCGATGTCCGCGATGGGCTGGATCGTCCCCAGTTCGTTGTTGGCGTGCATGATGGAAACCAACACGGTGTGCCGGCGCAGCGCCCGGCGCACGTCGTCCGGATCCACCAGGCCTTGCGAATTGACGGGCAGGCGCGTTACCTCCACGCCCTCGCGCTCCAGTTGGGCGCAGGTTTCCAACACCGCGGGGTGCTCGATGGCGCTGGTGATGACGTGCTTGACCGGACGCGTGTCGTAGCGGACCAGCCCGAGGATCGCCAAATTGTCCGCTTCGGTGCCGCCGCTGGTGAAAACGATCTCGTTCGGCTGCGCGCCCAGGATGCGGGCCACCTGGCGGCGCGCCTCCTCCAGACGCCGTTTGGCCGCCTGCCCGAAGGCGTGAACGCTGGAGGCGTTGCCGAAGTCCTCCCGGAAGACGCTGGTCATGGCCTCCAGGACGGCAGGCATGACGGGCGTAGTGGCGTTGTGATCCAGGTAAGCGTGCATCCCGAAGCCTCGCTGTCGCGCGGCTGTTTCTCTTTCTATTCTAGTTCCATGAGTCGCGGAATCATAACCCTGACCACCGACTTCGGATCAGCGGATCCCTATGTCGGGATCATGAAAGGCGTCATCCTGGGAATCGCTCCGGCTGCACGCCTCGTGGACCTCACCCACCAGATCAAGCCCTTCGAGATCAGCGAAGCAGGCTTCGTTCTCTGGCAATCCTGGCGGTACTTTCCTAAGGGCACGATTCACGTGGCGGTCGTGGATCCGGGCGTGGGCACGCTGCGGCGACCCATTCTGGCCGAAGCGGGCGGCCATTACTTCCTCGCGCCGGACAACGGACTGCTCTCGATGATCTTCGACGAGCTGCCGCACAAGGTGCGGGCGATCACGGCGGAGCGCTACTTCCTGAAGCCGGTGAGCAAAACATTTCATGGGCGGGATGTTTTCGCTCCGGCGGCCGCCCGTCTCGTCCGGGGGCTCGCCCCCGCGCGCCTGGGCAGGCTTATCCGCGACTACGCACGGCTGGATTTTTTCAAGCCGGTGCGCTCGGGCAAGCGCATCTGGACCGGCGCGGTCATGCGGGTGGACCGCTTCGGAAACATGATCACCAATTTTCGTTTGAGCGAATTCCCCACCGTAGCCACCCGTCCTTTCCTGCTTCGCGCCGGCCTGGAATCCATCACCCGCTTCGCGTCCACGTTTGCCGACTGCCCGGCGGGCGAGCCGGCGGTGCTGGAGGGCAGTACCGGGTATCTGGAGATCGTCATGAACCAGGATTCGGCCGCCAGGCGGCTGGGTTGCGGTCCGGGCAGTCCCCTGGAGCTGACGGTTTACTGAAACGACGAGCCTTCAGATAAGCGGGCCGACCCGAGCCTGATGATGGCGGCTTCCGCGGCCGCGACGCCGCGGGTTTCGCGCGGCCGACCGCGGACCATCGCCCGCGCAATGGACGGGGAATGCCGCCCGATGGGCGTGACAGGCGCCCCGCAGAGCGAGGTCCAAAGCGCCCGGTCACCGCTGCCGGTTTCAGCCGCCGCCCGGGCGGCGGCCGTCAGCTCCGGCGGCCGGCCTCACCTTCACCTTGCAGCAGCCGCTTCGGCTATGATGACGGCTTGCGGCCCGCGCGCACGCGATCCGCGGGCACAACGGGCTGCGCGGCTGTTTCGCGGATCATGCCGGTTCAACACGACGCACGACCAACCGCCATCGTTACGGGCGCCAGCCGAGGCATCGGGCGGGCCATCGCCCTGGAGCTGGCGCGCACCCATCGGGTGCTGGGCACTTACCGCGGCCGGCGCGACGCCGCCGAGTCCCTCCAGGCCGAGGCCGGCGTGGAAATCTTCCGGTGCGACGTAAGCTCGGCCGCGGATCGCACTGCGTTGATCGAGTTCGCGCGCCAGAAGCTGGGGCGACTCGACCTGCTGGTCAATAACGCCGGCGTGGCGCCTCGCGAACGCCGTGACATCCTGGAAGCCACCGAGGAGAGCTTCGACGAGGTTCTGGCCACGAATCTGAAGGGACCGTACTTTCTCACCCAAGCCGCGGCGCGCTGGATGCGCGAGCAGAACGGCCGAGGCCGCATCGTCTTCGTGACCTCGATTTCGGCCTACGCCGCTTCGGTGAACCGCGGCGAGTACTGCATCTCGAAAGCGGGCCTGAGCATGGCCGCAGCCCTCTGGGCCCAAAGGCTCGCCGCGGACGGGATTCTGGTTTTCGAGATCCGGCCCGGCATCATTCGCACCGACATGATTGCCGCGGTGCAGAAAATGTACGAGGAAAGAATCGCCGGCGGGCTTCTGCCCCAGAGACGGATGGGCGAGCCGGCGGACGTGGCGCGGGCCGTGCGCGCCATCGCCGAGGGGTTGCTGGATTATTCCACCGGACAGGTGCTCAACGTGGACGGCGGGTTTCACCTGCGAGCGTTATGAGACCAGGCACGCATGGGCCGGCGCCGCCGGACCCCGGGCAGCGGCTGAACACACAAGGAGTTGACCCATGAAGAAACCTTTTTACGGCTGGTGGGTAGTTGCCGCCTGTTTCCTTACTTTCGGCATCTCTACCGGTTTTCCTTACTATAACATCGCTTTCTTTTTCGATTATTTCCGCGACGACCATAGCTGGCCCGTCAGTTTCATCACGCTGGGCGCGCCGGTCGCCGTTTTGTTGACCATCTGGACCGGCCCCCTGATCGTCCCCCGGGTGAGCCCGCGGAAGTTGATCCTGATCGGCACGGGCCTTACTTTTCTGGCGTTCCAATGGTTCGCGCGACTTAGCGGGGCGCAGTGGGAATATTACCTGGCCTGGTGCGTGTACATGATGGGGTATTTCCTTTCCGGTCCCATTCCGCATCAGGTCATCATTTCCAACTGGTTCAAGCGCAAGCGGGGCCGGGCGATGGGAATCACTTACGTGGGTGTGGCTGTCGTGGGCTCCATCGGAAACAAGCTCGGTCCCTACCTGGCTTCCCAGATGCACTACACCGAGGCTCTCAAGTACATGAGCCTGATCATGCTGGTCGCATGGCCCCTGGCGCTGTTTGTGATCCGCGACAAGCCGCAGGACAAGGGCCTGCTCCCGGACGGCGCCCCGGCGCCCGAGCACGGCGGCACGGACGCGCCCGCCGAGCCGCCCAAGACATTTCGCTACTTGCTCCGCCAGGCGCCCTTCTGGCTGTTGCTGGTGGGCAGCGCCGCCTCGATCGGGTCCATCGCCGCCGTCAATTTCCATATGAAGTTCGTTTTCGAGGCGCAGGGATTCGTGGACCAGGCGGCGCGCGACCGCATCTGGGGCACGGCCTCGTTCTGGGTGCTGTGGTCGAGCATCGCCGGGCGCTTGCTGGCCGGATACCTCGCGGACAAACTGCCGCGCAAGTACGTCATGCTCGTCACCTATCTGGTCGTAGCCTTTGCGATCCCGACTTTGTTCCTGGTTACGCCGCAGTCGAGCGGCTTCGTGTACCTGTTCGCCCTGGTGTTCGGTTTTGCCATGGGCGCCGACTACATGCTGATTCCCTTGATGGCGGCCGATCAGTTCGGGCTGAGCACGCTGGCCAGGGCGATGTCGGCCATTCTGCCGACCGATACCATCACCCAGTTCTGGTTCCCCAACTTCGTGGCGCGTCTGCGCGACTTCCTCCACGGGGATTACTACACCGCCATGATGGCGGTGTTCGGGACGGCCTTCCTCGGCGCGATGGCCATCGCGTTGCTGCCCAAGCACCCGCGGCGTGAACCTGCCCCCGCGCCGCCGGTGCAGGCCGGACGCGGTGCAGCCGGGTGAGAAGCCTGTGAATCCGATGGGCCGCTGCTGTCCGACAAAACGTTCCCCGGCCGCAGCCGTCGGGGACCGGGATCTCGTCGTCCAGCGGCGGCCCGGCGCAGGCGCGCCATGACGGCTTGCAAGTTCTGTCAGATCGCGGACGGCGAGCTGGCTGCCGAGGTGGTCTTCGCCGACGAATCGGTGCTCGCTTTTTTGGATTACCGGCCCTTGCGCCTGGGCCATTGCCTCGTCATTCCGAGAATCCACTACGAGACGTTGTTCGACGTGCCGCGCGAGGAATTGCCGGAGCTGTTCGCCACCGTTCAGCTCGTCGGCCGGGCCATGGAAGCCGCTCTGGGCGCCGAGGGAGTGTTCGTGGCCATCAACAACCGCGTCAGCCAGAGCGTTCCCCACCTGCACGTTCACGTCGTTCCGCGCCGGCGCAAGGACGGACTGAAAGGTTTCTTCTGGCCGCGCGAAGCCTACCGCAGTCCGGAGGAACAGCAGCGTTACGCCGGCTTGCTGCGTGAGGCGATCGAGCGGTTGCGTTCGCCGCAACCGGCCGCGCCGGGTCTCCCGCCTGAAGACCCCGCCCCCCGGCAGGAAAACAGGCCGCAAGGAGGAGGATCGTAGCCGCCGGCTCCCCCTCGGGCCTGTCCTCGGCCGCAGAACTCGACCTGCTCAGCGCACGAATTCCACCTGCACCCGTTGCGGGATCAGACCCGCTTCCCAGCTCAGATCGAACAATTTCTGCGCAGCTTGCGCGACCGGTTCACCGGCTTCCACGGTGTACTCGTTCACGTACATGCCCACGAACTTTTCCGCCAGCGCGCCGTCCATGTCGCGCGCGAATTGCATGGCGTAATTGAGCGCCTCCTCGTGGTGCTCGAAGGCGTACCGGATGCTTTCGCGCAGCAGCCGGCAGCACTCGGCCTGAATCGCTGCGGGCAGAGACCGCAGCAGGGCGGTTGCTCCCAACGGCAGCGGCAACTGGTAGCGCTGCTTCCACCAGGCCCCGAGGTCCACGATGCGATGGAACCCGCCACGCGCATACGTGAGCTGGCCCTCGTGAATGACGAGAGCGGCGTCCGCCGCGCGCTGGCGAACGGCCTCCAGAACCTTGTCGAAGGCGACGACGAGCGGTTCGATGTCCGGCTCCATCAGTTTCAGCACCAGGTACGCGGTGGTCAGCGTGCCGGGAACGGCGATCCGCTTGCCGCGAATTTCAGCGGGCGAGAAAGGAGAGCTGGCTGCCAGGAGCGGGCCGTAGCCGTCGCCCACGCTGGAACCGCACGCCATGAGTACGTACCGATCGGCGACGTAAGGCCAGGCGTGATAGGAGATGGCCGTCATGTGGTAGGCGTTCTCGCGGGCGCGCAGGTTCAGCGTTTCGATGTCGGCGAGCACGTGTTCGAACGCCACCAGCGGCGAGCGGATCTTGCGCGTCGCCAGCCCATAGAACATGTAGGCGTCATCGGAATCCGGACTGTGGGCGCACACCAACGAAACGGGGGAAGAGGCCGACATGCGCGATCTGATCCCAACAATATAGCAGGCTCGCTCCGGCGTGCGCGTTTCAGGCGCGGTTGAGTTCTTCAGCCAGGCGCAGCAGAGCGCGTTCGAAGCGTGTTACTTCCTGCTCGAGTCGGGGCGCGGCCTCGCGGGCTTCGTTCAACCGGCCGTTGCGAGCCAGAGTCTCGAGCCGGCGGGCCGCTTCAAACGCAAGGCTCCCGCCCAGATTGCCGACGCAGCCTTTCAACGTATGCGCGGCTCGAGCCAGGGCTGCGGCATCGCCCGCCTGCATGGCGGCGCGGATTTCACTCATCAGGCGGTCGCGTTGCTCGGAAAACATGGCGGCGAGTTCGAGCAGGAAGGGGGCGTCGTCGCCCACGCGATCGAGCAACGCCACCCGGTCCAGGATCTCGGCCGCAAAGTGCTCGTTCACGTTTCCCCGCAGGTCTCATCGGACACAAGCCCTCTCTTCTTGAGCGTCGCCCGGCGCCGGCTCACTGGGTGCGGCGTTCCAGAAGGAAACGAATCTGCTCGAGCATGTTCTTTATCCGGCGGGTCTCATTTTCGATGCGGATGACCTTCCAGATGACGATCGCCATGATGGCGTAGAAAATCACCGCCTGAACCGCAGTCATGAGCAAACCGATCATTTCGCTCGGGGCCATCCTCCGCTCGCTCCTGCAACAGGTCTCGAGGCGCCGGTGCGGCGCCATCACGGCATTATCGCCCAAAACCGCGCGCCCGGGCGCCGGATGCGATCTTTCGTTTTGACCCGAGAATGCCCGGGCTCAGGCGACGCCCAGATGCAAGCACACCACCCCGCCGCTCATGCGCTCGAAGGTGACCCGGGAAAAACCCTCCTCGCGCATCCAGCGCGCCAGTTCCTCGGGCGTGGGGAAACGGTGCACCGACTCGGGGAGATAGCGGTAGGCCTCCGGATGACCGGAGATCCAGCCGCCGATTCGGGGCAGCACACGGGCGGCATACCAGCGGTAAAGCGGCCCCAGCAAGCGGCCGCCAGGCTGGGAAAATTCCAGGATGGCGGCCGCACCACCGCGCCGCAGCACTCGGCGCATTTCGGCCAGCCCCGCCCGGTAATCGGCCAGGTTGCGAAATCCGAAGGCGACGGCGAGCAGGTCGAGCGATGCTGCGGGCAGGGGCAATCGCAACGCGTCCGCTTCGATCAAGCAGGCCCAAGGCAACTTGCGCCGGGCGAGCAGGAGCATGGGATGGCAAAAGTCGCAGCCGGCCAGAAAACCGGCCGCTCCGGCGCGGCGTGCTTCGCGGAGGAGCGCGCGCAGCAGATCGCCGGTGCCGCAGCACAGATCGAGCACGCGGGCGCCGGGACGTCCCAGCCAGGGCCGCACTCGACGCGCCGTGCGTCGGCGCCAGCTCGCATCCATCCCGAAGGAAAGCAGGTGATTGAGCAGATCGTAGCGCGGGGCGATGCGGCCGAACATTCGGCGCACCCACTGCGCCGCCTGGTCCGGCCCGCCGGCGCCGGTCGGTGCAGATCCCGCAATCACGAGAACGCGGCCTCGATGGCTTCGCCCACCAGCCGCTCGTCCACCCCGGCCAGGATGCGAACGCGGCCGATGGCCTCGGGCAGCACGAAATGAACTTCGCCGCGGACGGTCTTTTTGTCGCTGCGCAAGCGCAGCAGCAGCGCCTGCACCGGGACATCGGAAACGGGCGGGATGGGCCCGTAAGCGTCGAGCAGGGCCAGGATGCGGTCGGCGTCGCCTGCCGCCACCAGCCCGAGACGCCGCGCCAGCAGTGTGGCGGCGCGCATGCCGAAACCGACAGCTTCTCCGTGCAGCAGGCGCGCGTAGCCGGTCTCGGCCTCGAGCGCGTGACCAAAGGTGTGTCCGAAGTTGAGGATGCGCCGCAAGTCCCGTTCCCGCTCGTCGGCCGTCACCACTTCGGCTTTGACGCGCACGCACTCGGCGATCATGGGTTCCACCACCTCGGGCCGCCGCGCCAGCACGTCGCTGCGGTGCGCTTCCAGCAGTGTGAACAGTTCGGGACTGCGGATGATGGCGCACTTGATCACTTCGAAGAGGCCGGCCCGGTACTCGCGTTCCGGCAGCGTCTCCAGCACCTCGGGATCTATAAGGACGGCGAGGGGCTGATGAAAGGCGCCCACCAGGTTCTTGCCCGACTCGAGATTGACGCCGGTCTTGCCGCCCACCCCCGAGTCCACCTGCGCCAGCAGCGTGGTGGGAAGTTGCACGACGGGAACGCCGCGCATGAAGATCGCAGCCAGAAAACCGCCCACATCGTTCACGATACCGCCGCCAAAGGCAAGCACGAGGCTCGAGCGGTCACCGCCGCGCAGGACCATCTCTTCGGCCAGGGCCTCCACCGTCGCCAGGCGCTTGCGCTCCTCGCCGCCCGGAAAAAACAAAATCTCGTGGGAACGTCCTGCCAGACCGGGCGCCAGCCGGGCCGAATGGGGCTGCCAGACATCCGTGGTTGTCACCACGAAAATCTTGCCCGTCCGCTGCGGCAGGAACTCGCCGAGACGCGCCAGGCAGCCGCGCTGGACCACCGCCGGATAGCTGCGCTGCGGGGTCGTCACCACGAACGTGGGCATAACATCCTTTTGTACCATGCGAGGCCGCCCGCGTCGGCATTGGCGATAATGGTCGGCTATGAGAGTCCTCGCTCTGCTTGTCTGTCTCCTGGCGCCATGGACCGCGCAGGGCGCCGACCCGCTGGCCACGCTGCGGCCCTCCCATCCGCGCCTCATCGCGTTGAACGAAGATATCGCCCGGATCCGCGAGATCATCCGTCGCTCGGCGCAGGCCCGCAAGGTTTACGAGGCCCTCGTCGAGGAAGCCGGCCGCATTCAGACGGCTGCACCGGTGGAACACATTCTGGTCGGCCCCCGCCTGCTGGCGCAGAGCCGACGTTGCCTGGATCGCATTTACACGCTGGCGCTTCTTTACCGGCTCGACGGGAAACGCGAATATCTGGAGCGCGCCCTGCGCGAGCTGCGCGCCGCGGCTGATTTTCCCGACTGGAATCCTTCCCACTTTCTCGACACGGCGGAGATGACCCACGCCTTCGCCATCGGCTACGACTGGTTCTATCCGGCTCTCAGCGATGAAGACCGGCGCTGGATCCGCCAGGCGATTCTGGAAAAGGGCATCCGCCGCGCGATCCCGTTCTATGAGAAGCAACGGGGTTGGGTCATCAACCGCTTCAACTGGAATCAGGTCTGCAACGGCGGCATCGGATTGGGCGCCTTGGCCATCGCAGACGAAGAGCCCGAGCTCTGTCGGCGCGTGCTCTCCTGGGCGGTGGAATCGCTGCCGCGCGCGCTGGCTTCCTATGCCCCGGACGGCGGTTGGCCGGAGGGTCCCGGTTACTGGCATTACGCCACTCGCTACACTGTCTATTTCCTGGCCGGCCTGGAAACCGCGTTGGGCCACGACTTCTCTCTTTCCGGCCGTCCGGGTTTCCGCGAAGCGGGGCGCTTCCGCGTCTACTTCAGCAGTCCCGCGAACAAGACTTTCAGTTACGGCGACGGCAGTGACGTATTGGGCGGCGCCGCCGAAATGTTCTGGCTGGCTCGCAAGTTCAACCAGCCTGTGTCTGCCTGGCACCAGCAGCGGCGGCTGGAGGACCCCAAAGTCAGGCCCGCACCGCTCGACCTTGTCTGGTTCCAGGAGGAATCGCGCAGCCCGCAGCAGGCTCGATGGCCGCTGGATGCGCTCTTCCACGGCGTGGAAGTGGCCTTCATGCGCAGCTCCTGGGAGGACCCGGACGCGATTTTTCTCGGGGTCAAAGCCGGTGATTTGAAAGTCGGCCACAGCCAGCTTGACCTGGGAAGCTTCGTACTGGACGCGGGCGCCATGCGCTGGGCCATGGACCTGGGGACGGACGACTATAACTTGCCCGGTTACTTCGGCAAAGAGCGATGGACTTACTACCGCAACCGCACCGAGTCTCACAACACGTTGTTGATTGACGGAGAAAATCAGGACCCCAAGGCCGAAGCGCCCATCATCGCCCACCGCTTCCGGCCGGAGCTGGCTTGGGTAGTGATGGATCTGACCAAAGCGTATCCGGGCAAACTCCAGCGGCACTGGCGCGGATTCGCACTGGCGGAACGCCGCCACGTCGTCGTGCAGGACGAACTGGAAGCGCCCCAGCCGGTCGAAGTCCTGTGGGGTATGGTGACCGACGCGGAGATCAAAACCGACGGCAGTCGGGTCGAGCTGAGCAAGCCGGGCTGGAAGCTCTCCGCTCGCATTCTGGCCCCGGAAGGCGCTGTCTTCGATGTGGTCTCGACCACGCCGCCACCGCCGCAAAATCCCAATCCTGGCTGCCGAAAACTGGTCGCGCGATTGCCCGATAAAACCGCCGGCCTGAGATTGGTGATCGCCATGACGCCGCACCGCGCCGGCGAGCCGGCGCCTCGGCTTTCCTGGCCCGGGCGCCCGCTTGCCGAGTGGTGATGTCGTCCGGTGCATTGCCGGCTCGCGTGGCGGTACCGTAGGAATTATGGGGCCGGCGGTGCTCTTGCTCGGACTGGCGGCGTCCTGGGGGCAAGGTGAAGATCTTCACCGCGCGATCAGGAGCGGGGACCGGGCCGCCGTAGAGAGCTTATTGAAAGCGGGCGCCGACGTCAATGCGCGGGACTCGCTGGGCGGAACGCCCCTGCATGATGCGGCCTGGGCAGGCCACGAGGAGATTGTCGCCCTCTTGCTCGACTACGGAGCCGAAGTCAACGCCCGCCACCGCGAGGGAGGCTCCACGCCGCTGCATTACGCCGTCATAACGAACCGGCGAAGCGTCGTGGAATTGCTGCTCCGGCGCGGCGCCGACGTCCACGCGCGCCACCGCGCGGGCGCAACCGCCTTGCACCTGGCCGCCGCACGCGGCTATCGCGCCGTCTTGGAGGCGCTGCTGGAGCACGGAGCCCGCATCACCGAGGCCGACGAAACCGGCGCCACGGCGCTGGACGAAGCGGTCTGGAAAGGACACGCGGAAATCGTCGAGTTGCTCATCGCGCGCGGAGCCGATTTCTGGCGCCGGCATCCCGAATCGGGCGCCACCCTGTTGCACGCGGCCGCCGCCAAAGGCCACGTCGAAGTAGTGCGGGTCCTGCTGGCGGCGGGAGCGGACCCGGAGGCCCGGGACAATTACGGCGCGACCCCGCTCGATGAGGCGTTGCGCTACCGCCACGGGCCGGTCGTCGAATTTCTGCTCCGGCAGGGCGCGCGCTTGCAGGGCAGCAGCGCTTTGCTGCGTCGTTTGCAAGAAGCCGTCCTGCGGGGCCAGCCGGACGTGGTCCGCATGCTCCTGGAGGCGGGCGCGGACCCCGCCATGAGCACGCCTCAAGGTTCGACCCTTCTGCACGACGCAGCCCTCAAAGGCCACACCGAAATCGTCTCCCTGTTGCTGGATCGCGGCGCTCCTGTGAACCTTGCCAACAGCACGGGCGCGACCCCATTGCACGACGCCGCCCTGGCGGGCCAGGCCGCCGTTGCCCGGCTGCTGCTTGCGCGCGGCGCCGACGTCAATGCCCGCGAGCGGCAGAGGGGCGCCACGCCCTTGCATCTGGCGGCCTCCTGGGGGCGATGCCAGGTGCTCGCCGTTTTGCTGGAGAACGGAGCGGATCTCAACTCGCGCGATCACCGGGGGCAGACGCCGCTGGCCGCAGCGCTCGAAAACAATCAGGAAGAAGCGGCGGCCCTGCTGCGGGCGCGCGGAGCCCGCTAGGAGACCAGCGGCGGCCGCCGCGATCAGAAAACCTCAATGTTATGATCGAATCAAGTGGATGCCTCCGGGATGCAACGCTGTGCGATCCTGGCTGCCGGGCTGGCTTTCCTGGCGCCTGCTTCACTGCCGGGCGCGGACGAACCCCGCCTGGTGGTAAGGCAAATCCGGTTCGTGCCCGAGCAGCAACCGTTCGCGCGCCAGCGCATGCTGGAATGGCTCCCTTTCAAAGTCGGCGAGCCTGTATCCGCCGGGCAGGTGCGAGCCGCCATCGAACGGCTTTACGCCACGGGCCGCTACGCGGACATCCAGGTCGAAGCCTGGCCGGCCGAAGACGGCTGGGAGATTCGCGTGCTCACCGAGCCGGCGCGCTTTGTGGGGCGCGTGAGCGCAGAAGGCGCCCCCAACCCCCCGAACGCCGGAACCATGGCCGCCGCTGCACGACTGGAGCTGGGTGCGCCTTTCGACGAGGCGGACCTGAGCACTGCCGCCGAGTACGTCCGTCGCACGCTTCAGAATCACGGGTTCTTCGAACCGCGCATCCGCCACCGGCTCGAGCATGATCCTCGCACCCAGCAAGTGAACATTATTTTTGAAATTGATAGCGGACCACGGGCCCGTTACGCTGCCCCCGACATCCGCGGCGACCCGGCGCGCTCGCTCAGTGACCTCGTCAAGACCACACGCTGGAAGGGATGGTTCCGCTGGAAGCCGGTGACCGAAAGCCGAACCCAGGACGGCCTGGAAAGATTGCGCCGTTCCTACCAGAAGCAGGACCGGTTGGCAGCCAGCGTGACGCTCATGGGATTGAAGTACCGGCCCGAATCCCAGAGCGTGCAACCGGCCCTGGAAATCGTGGCCGGCCCCAGGATCCGTGTCGAGCTGGAAGGCGCCAGGCTGTCGCGGACCCGGCTGCGCGAGCTGGTGCCCGTCTACCAGGAGGGATCGGTGGATCGCGACTTGCTGCTGGAAGGCGCGCGCGAGCTTACCGATTACTTTCAGGCCAAGGGTTACTTCCACACCAAAGTGGATTTCAAAGCGCGACCCGACCGCGATCGCCAGCTCATCGTCTTCGATGTAGACCGCGGACCGCGCGAAAAGCTGGCGAAGGTCACCATCACGGGCAACCGCTATTTCGACGAGGCCACCATCCGCGAGCGTATGGCCGTGCGCCCGGCGGCTTTTCCTTACCTGCGCTTCGGCCGCTTCAGCGATCAGATGCTGCGCGATGATCTGGAAGCCATCGCCGCCCTGTACCGGGCCAACGGATTCCGCGAAGTCCAGGTTCGTTCCCGCCTCGAGCACAATTACCGCGGCAAGCGCGATCACATGGCCGTGCACATCGAAATCGAAGAAGGGCCGCAGTGGCTCGTAAGTTCCCTGACCCTGCTGGGAGCAAGCGCCGAGCACGAAGCGGCGATTCAGGGCCTGCTCCAGTCGGGCCAGGGACAGCCTTTCAGCGAGGCCAACGTGGCCATTGATCGCGAAAACATTCTCGATTATTACAACGACCAGGGTTACATGGACGCCGCCTTCCAGTGGAGCTGGCGACCCGCGGTCGAACCCCATCGCGTAGAGCTTACTTTCACCATCCAGGAAGGCGAACGCAAGTACGTACGCGACATCCTGCTGAGCGGGATGCGCATCACCAGGCCCGAGTTGGTGCGCCCGCGGCTGTTGCTGGCGCCCGGCGACCCGCTGTCGCGCAGCGCGCTGCTGGAGACCCAGCGGAGACTTTATAATTTGCAGATCTTCGCCCGGGTGGACGCCGCCCTGCAAAACCCTGGGGGCCGGGAGCGGGACAAATACGTCTTGCTCGATTTCGATGAGTCCCGGCGTTATTCGCTGACCACCGGCTTCGGAGCCCAGATCGAAAAGATCGGCGGCGATCCGCTGAGTTTCGAAGCCCCGGCGGGCAAGCCTGGCTTCAGCCCGCGAATTTCTTTCGACGTCGTGCGGAACAATCTCTGGGGCCAGGCTCACAACCTGAGTTTGCGCACCCGCGTCTCCACGGTGCAAAAGCGCGGAATCGTGGGCTACGAAGTGCCCCAGTTCCGCAGCAGCCTGAACTGGAATCTCCTCCTCACGGCCATGTACGACGATTCCCGGGACGTGCGCACCTTCTCGGCGCGGCGCCAGGAGGGATCCGTCCAGCTCGGCCAGCGCCTGTCAAGGGCCAACACCTTGCTGTATCGCTTCACTTACCGCCGGGTCACCGTGGACCCGGAGACTCTGAAGATCAGCCCCCTGCTGATCCCGTTGTACTCCCAGCCCGCCCGCCTGGGGATCCTGGCCGGTAACTTCGTCGCCGACCGTCGCGACGATCCCACCAACGCGACCCGAGGCCTTTATACGACTCTGGACGTCGGCTGGGCCTCGCGCGTTTTCGGATCGCAAGCCGACTTCACGCGCGTCCTGGGTCAAAACGCCACCTATCATCCCTTCGGCCTGGGACGCCGCTATGTGGTGGCGCGCTCTTTGACTTTCGGCTGGTTGTACAATTTGAGCGACCAGGCCGAAATCCCGCTGCCCGAACGTTTCTTCGCGGGCGGCGCCGAATCGCACCGCGGCTTCCCGCAAAACCAGGCCGGCCCGCGGGATCTGCTGACCGGGTTCCCCCTGGGAGGCCGGGCGCTCCTGTTGCACCGGCTCGAGTTGCGTTTCCCTCTGCTGGGCGATAACCTCGGGGGCGTGCTCTTCCAGGACGCGGGCAATCTGTATTCGAGCCTCGACTCGGTATCTTTGCGGGCCCGCCAGCGGGACGTCACCGACTTCGACTACATGGTGCATGCTCTCGGCTTCGGCTTTCGTTATCGGACGCCCATCGGCCCGATCCGCGTAGACCTGGCTTACACGTTCAATCCACCCCGTTTCGTAGGCTTCAAGGGCACCCGCGAGGAACTGCTGTTCGGCGGCGGGGTGCGCACCTTGCAACAGATCGGTCACTTTCAATTTCATTTTTCTTTGGGGCAGGCGTTTTGATCGCGGGCATCACAGCGCTTTGGCTTGCCGCAACCCTGGCGCAGGGCAAGCTGCTGGACCGCATCGCCGTGACCGTGGACGATCACGTGATCGCGCTGAGCGACGTCCTGGAGGAGATCCGACTGGTGGCTTTGCTGGATGGGGTCGCTCCCGAGTTCACGCCCGAGCGCAAGCGCCAGGCGGCTGAACGGCTGGTCGAACACGTCTTGTTGAGCCGTGACATGGAACTTACCCGCTTCCCCCTGCCCTCGGATGACGAACTGGCGGACTTCATACGGCAGATCCGCCAGGCCCGTGGTCTGGACGAGGCGGGCTGGCAGGCAGAGTTGCGGCGCTGCGAGCTCCCGCCCGAACGCGTGCGGGAACACCTGCGACGCAGGCTCGGAATCCTGCGCTACATCGAGTTCCGCTTCCGGCCCGAAGTCCAGTCGGGCGCGACGGAAGGCCAGCGCTCCGCCGGGGAGCTTCCCGGCTCGAGCGACTCGCGCAGATCCGGCTCCCAGGACCGGCTCATCGAGCTGGCACGGCAAGTGGCGGAGTCGGCCCTGGCGGCCAGGCAGGTGGACGAACTGGTGGACGCCTGGCTGCGCGAAGCCAGGCAGCGGGCGCGCATCCGCTGGCGGGAGGCAGCCTTCCAATGAAACGCAAACGGAGGTATTTGTTCTGGTTCGGCGCCGCGGCCGCCGCGCTGCTGCTTTTCGCGGCTGGAGTGGCTCTGCTGGTGAACTCGGAACGCTTTCACCGTTGGATTCGGGCGCAGGTGGTGACAGGAATCGAAAAAGCCACGGGAGCGCGGGTCGAGATGGCGGGCTTCGAGTTCCGTTTCCCGCAGATGCAGGCGCGCCTGCGCGACCTCGTGCTGCACGGCAAGGAAGATCCCGGGCAACCGCCGTTGTTCCGTGCCTCGGCTATCGAGTTGCGCTTGAAGCTGCTCTCCTGGCTGCGGCCCTCGGTGGACTTGCGCTCGCTCGTCCTGGTCCGACCCGAGTTCCATGTGATCGTCTATCCCGACGGCAGCACCAACCTTCCCTCGCCGCCTGAGCCCCGCATCAGGCCGAAGCATCCGGCGGTGCAAATCCTCGATCTTGCGGTGGATCGCCTGGATCTCGAGCAAGGTGTCTTGCTCTTTCGGGAAGAACGGATTCCGCTGGCGGTGCGTGCCCAGGACTTTCGTTTTTATTGGAGTTACGATTTTGTCCGGTCCGCTTACCAGGGTCGTTTTACGGCCGCTTCGCTTGCACTTGCTGTCGCCCGCCTGAGAACGCTTCCGCTGGCCTGGGAGACCGGCTTCCGCCTGGACCGGCAGCGCCTGGAGTTGACCCCGGTCAAGCTGGGTTATCGCAGTTCCTGGTGCGAGGCGTCGGTTGTTATCGAACCGTGGGAATCGCCACAGGCTCGGGTACGCTACACCGCGTATCTGCGGCTGCACGAACTCAGGCCCGCACTTGCCTGGCGTGAACTGCCGGCTCGCGGCGACGTCTCCGTGCAGGGGCAGGCCGAGCTCGGTTCCGTCGGCGCGCAGGCATCGGGGCGCGTGCGGGCCTTCAACCTGGCGGTGGAAACTCGCGGCGTTCGTGTTGAAGGGGTGCGTGCGCAGGCTGATTATGCCGTCGGACGCGATGGCCTGCAATGGAACAATCTTGCGGCTACGTTGTGGGGCGGGCGGATCAGAGGCAACGGACGCTGGTCCCGCGGGAACGATCTCCATTTCGAAGGCAGGGTGGAAAGCCTGGCCTTACAGGCGATGCTCGAGAGTATCCGGCAGGCGGACATTCCGGGAATCGGGCGCATGCGCATCCCGTACGCAGCCAGGCTCAGCGGGCCCTTGGGCCTGTCGGCTCGCATCCGTGGCGCCGGCCTTTCGATTTCGCGCGCGAGAGCTGCACTCGAGTTGGCGCCCGAGCCCGGCGAACACCCTCTGGGTGGCAGGATCGAAGCCGAATACGATGCTCGCGCGAACAGGTTGAATCTGGCGCCATCTTCCTTTCTGTTTACGCGTTCGACTCGGCTGGATTTCCATGGCGTTTTGGGAGACCAGCTTGTCGTCAATGCTCACAGCAGCGACCTTGCGGACCTGAAGCCGTGGTTGCCGGCCGACTGGCTCCCGTCGGGTCAGCTCCCCGTGGAGTTGGCGCCGGGTGGCTCCGCGGCATTTCGCGGAGTGGTTCGCGGAGGACTTGACGAAGCCGAGCTGGAAGGCCGCCTTTCCATGAACGCATTCCGGGCCGTGCAATTGGCCTTCGATTCGGTGGAGACCGACGTCGAAGCCTCGTCATCCTCGCTGGTCTTGCGCAAGTTCCAGCTTCGCGGGCGGGATCTTTCGGCCTCCGGCGCCGTTCGTCTTCCGTTGCAGAACTGGAAGCCCTCGACTGACGGCGAGCTGAGCGCCGCCGTGTCGCTCGAAGCCGCCGACGCAGCCTCTATCGTGGAGCGCCTCGGCCGCAAGCTTCCGGTTTCCGGGCGCTTGAAAGCCGCCATCAGCGCGTCGGGCACAACCGCAGCGCCTCAAATCAAAGGCCACTGGGAGCTGACGCGCGGCGCATTCTTCGGCGAGGTCGTCGAGCGCTTCACCGCCGAGACCAGCTACCGCCAAGGCTCGCTTGCCATCACGCGTCTGGAGGCGGAAGCCGCCGGGGGGCGCGCCAAGATGCTCGGCGTTTATAACCACGAGAAGGATCGAGTGAGCCGCGGCCGGCTGTCTTTCGATCTCACGCTCAGTGGCATCGAGGCCGGTGCGCTCAACCTCGTCCGGCAGGCTCTGCCGGGCGCTGAAGCCAAGGTGGCGGCGCAACTCAAAGGCGAGATCCGAGTCACGGACGCTCAGGCTGAGCTGTCGGCTCTCTTCGGCAAGGCCACGCTTGCGGGGCTCTCCTGGCAGGATGTGGCGCTGGGGAGTCTCACGCTGGAAGCCTCCACGGCCGGGTCCCGGCTCGATGTGGCGGCGCGCGGCAAGCTGCTAGGCGCCGATGTGCGAGCCGAGAGTCAGTGGAACCTGGAGACCACTTACCCGGGCCGCGGCGCGGTAAAGTTTGGCCGGATGCATATATCGGACTGGCTGGCGCGACTGGGCGCCGCCGCAAAGCAGCCCGCAGCCGCATCTCGGTCGCAGCTTCCGCTGGAAATCGTCACCCAGGGCGATCTGACCTTCGAGGCGGCGTTGCGCGCCCCCGGCGCCTGGAAGGCCGGTCTGGGGCTGGGCGCGGTCGAAATCGCACCACGCAACGCGGGACCCAACGGCGCGGCGTTCTCGTTGCGGAACCAGGGAACATGGCTCATCACGGTCAATGGTCAGGAGGCGCGCATTCGGCAGGCGCGACTGGCAGGTAAAGGCGGCGAGCTGGAGCTTTCAGGAAGCTGGCGCTTCGCTTCCCGATATCCGCTCAATTTGAGGTGCCGCGGAAGCCTCGATCTCGGCTTGCTGGGCGTCCTCGACCCGGAGCTGCGCATCGGCGGCGGGGTTCTGCTGGATGCATCGGTTCGGGGCGTGCCAGTCCGACCCGACCTTTACGGCCGCATCGAGGTGCGCGACGCCTTCCTGAATTACGGGAATCTCCCGAACGGCCTCGACAAGCTCAACGGCGTAGTCTTCCTGTATCGCGACCGTGCCACCATCGAGAAACTTACGGCCGAGAGCGGAGGAGGCAAAGTCAATCTGCGAGGTTTTGTAGCTTTCGCCGAGGTGCTGACTTACTGGTTTCAGTTACAGGCTTCCGAAGTGCGCGTTCGTTACCCGGAAGGGGTAAGTTCGACCATGGATGCGCTGCTGACCTACACCGGCAGTCCGTCCCAGAGCGTTCTCAGCGGCGAGTTGACCCTGCGGCGCGCGGCTTTTCATCCGCAGACGGACCTGGGCTCCCTGTTGGTGCGCAGCGCCCAGCGGCCCGAGCCGCCTTCCCACCCGGCTCTGGAAAACGTGCGGCTCGACGTGCGCATCCGGACGGCGCCGCAGGTCCGCCTGGAGACCTCGCTCACGCGCAGTTTGCAGGCGGAGGCCGACCTCAGGCTGCGCGGGTCGGCGCTGCGTCCCGCTTTGCTGGGCCGCGTGCTCATCAGTCAAGGCGAGATCCTGTTTTTCGGCAACCGTTACACGATCGACTCGGGTGAGGTTCTTTTCGTCAACCCAGGCCGCATCGAACCGGTCGTCAATTTGAACCTGGCGACGCGTGTGCGCGGGGTGGAAGTCAACTTGAACATCAACGGCCCCCTCAACAAGACCGCGGTCACGTATCGTTCGGACCCGCCTCTGCCCTTCTCCGACATCATCGCCCTGTTGGCCACCGGGCGTACGCCGACCACAGCGCCCGGCCTGGTCGGGGCGCGCTCGGAGTTCGCTCAGAGCTGGGAGCAGGCAGGGGCCACTGCGCTGGTCAGCCAGGCCATCACCAGCCCGCTGGCAGGGCGGCTCCAGCGCTTCCTCGGAGTCAGCCGGCTCAAGATTGATCCCACGGTCCGCGGCATCGAAAACACCCCTGAAGCGCACCTCACCCTCGAACAGCAGATCACACCCGACGTGACGCTGGTCTACATCACCAACCTGGCCCGGGCACAGCAGCAAACCATCCGCCTGGAATGGGATTTCACGCGCAACTTCTCGGCGGTGGCCGTGCGCGAGGCCAACGGACTTTTCGGCGTGGATTTTCTGTACAAGAAACGATTCAAGTAGAGGTCCGCCGGGACGGGCGCCGAGAGAACCGGGCTCACACGATTGCTCCGTTAAAATGGGAAATTTGCCTGCATGCCGGGGCTGCTGGAAGGAAAACACGCGCTTGTGCTCGGCGTAGCGAACCGCTGGAGCCTGGCCTACGCCATAGCGGAGGCGTTCCGTCGCGAGGGCGCCTCGCTGACGCTGACGTATCAAGGCGAGCGCCAGCGACAGACCGTGGAAGCGCTGGGCGCGGAACTCTGCGCCGAGCGCATCCTGGCTTGCGACGTGACCCAGGCCGAGGACTTGGAGCGGCTGGCGGATCTGCTGAGGCACAGCGAGCGTCCGCTGGATGCGATCGTCCACAGCATCGCTTACGCCCCGCGCGAAGATCTTTCGCGCCCGTTCCTGGAAACATCCGAAACCGGTTTCCTGATTGCGCACCGGGTCAGCGCCTACTCGCTGCTGGCCGTGGCCCGCGTGGCCGCGCCCTACATGACGCGCGGCGGCTCCATCACTACGCTTACTTACCTGGGCGCCGCGCGAGTCGTGCCCAATTACAACGTGATGGGAGTCGCCAAAGCAGCTCTGGAAGCATGCGTCCGGTACCTGGCGAGCGACCTGGGACCTCGGCAGATCCGGGTCAACGCCATTTCCGCCGGGCCCATCAAGACCGCTTCAGCACGGGCCATCAAGGATTTCTCAGCCGTGCTGGACACGGTCGCCGAACGGGCGCCGTTGCGCCGAAACGCGGAGCCCGGCGAAGTCGCCGACGCCGCCGTCTTCCTGGCGAGCGATTTGGGCAGGGGCGTCACCGGCAACATCCTCTTCGTAGACGCGGGCTTCCAGATCATGGGCCTCTGAGGCCGGCACACTCCAGGCACACCTGCCGCCGGACCACGCAGTCCACGCACTCGACAAGCCCGCCGTAACCGATTGATTCCAGAGTGCCCGGGGCGGGATTCGAACCCGCACGGGAGTCGCCTCCCAGAGGATTTTAAGTCCTCTGCGTCTGCCGGTTTCGCCACCCGGGCGCCATCGCGGATCGCACGCCCGGCGACACCTGCCAGGCCGCCGGGCGGCGGGGGGATGCTCCCCGCCTATGCCTGCGCAGAGAAACCCGTACTTTCAGCCCTGTCACTGCGGTCACCACCGCTGAGTTACTCTACGCCACCGCGGTTGACCCCTTCTAGGATACCGCCGGGGCCCCGTTGCGCGTAACGTCCCCACCAGACCCAAGAAGTCGCCAACCCGCCTTCCCAGCCGATCCCGGCCCGCGGCCAGGGTAAGAGCTCACCCCGCTCGAGCGACACACACGAGCCGATTCCGGCGCTTTTGCACTCCCGCTGTATGCGCCAGACCAACCGCCTTTCTGACGAGTCGAGGGTTTGAGGCTGAGCTGGAGGCGTGACCGAAGGACCTGTCAACTCAACTCCCGGGCGCAGCAGCGGCGGCGAAGTAACTTGCCTCGTTGATGAGCGCCTCAGGACCGGTCTGAGCCCCAAGACGTCCCGTCAGCGGTCGGGGACCTATCCAAACGCATCAGGACGTGCAACAGGCCGGCAGTGGCCGTGGGCGCTTGCCCGCCGGACGTCTTGCCGCGGCAGGCGGCGACGAGCATTCAACTCTTGGGGGAACTTACTCCTGCTCGTTGGGTGGCGTCTCGCGGCGGAGGAGAGGCGCCGGCTCACTTACCGCAAAACCTTCCGCCCGTCAGGAATGCGGTTGGTCTGACGCGCACTGCGCTTTCGCCTCAGGCGCCGGCGTTCTTGCCGGGTAAGCGCGTCAGCGCGTCGCAAGCGGCTCGATGCTCGTCCGCGTGATGATCGTGGTGGCGATGGTGGGGCTGCCCGCCGGCTGGTGCATCTCGCCTCGCACCGAGTGCCGGCTTTCCAGATCAATTTACAGATCCTCAACGCCGCCCTCCGGAGCTCGCGCCGCCGGGCTCTTGATCCTGATGACCGCGGGGTCGGTCCGTCTAAGGTCGCCAAGCAAGCCAGGGCGCCACAGTAACATCGGCCGCGCGCCGCAGTAACCGCAGACCGCGGCGCTTGCAGCCAATGCTTGCCGGAAGTCAGGGCCGTATTTCATGGCCGGGGCGCCGGCGTGAGACGGAGCGGCTGCCGCAGGCTGCGCCGGAGGCCCCGCGTACCGGTGGGTCTGCGCGTCGCAGCCCGTGGATACAGTCGCCCGGACCGCGCCGCTAAAACATATTGGCCGCAGAATGTTTTACTTCGACAAGGACGAGAGTATGGCGCTCTGCAAGCGCAAAACCAATCAGAACTCCCTGTGGGTGGAGGCCCGCCATTTGCGCCCGCACGGCTCTCACCCCTTCGATCGCCGGCTGAACGAGATCCTGGAACGGGCCAAATACGATCGCTACCGGGAGTGGCTCTGCCGCAAGTACAACGCCCCAACCCGGGGCCGCCCGTCCATGGCGCCGGGAGTCTGTTTCCGCTGCTTTCCGGTGGGCTCCCTCGAGGACAGCGACTTCGAGCGCGGGATCGCCTCCGGGATTCTCGGACTCGCTCCTTCTGCGGGAGTACTTGGGGCTGAGTCTGGAGGAGCTGTCCCCCGCCGAGCGGCAAGGCGCTGATGCGACGGTGCCGGGAACGCATCGAGACAAGCTTCGCCCATCTCTACGACAAGAGGGCCTGCGGCGGATGCACTTGCGCGGCAAGGACAAAATCGCCAGGCGGTTGCTGATTCACGCTGCGGCCTTCCATCTGAGCCTCCTCCAACCGCTGGGGTTGGCCGCGGCTCGGCAGGCCGCGGAGCTGCTGAGATCGCTTTGTTTTTGCGCCGCCTGTACGCCGCAACCCGCGGGGCCTTGGTGGTTGAACCTCGCCGGCTCACCGCCCGGATGGCCCACCCGCCGCGGTACCGCCATCCCTCGCTGAACCGTCAAGACCTTTTGTCCACCGGCTGCTAGGGTTCCCGGCGAAGCCCTCGTCTGTTTGTGTTACACTTCCTAGTGGACGCCATGCGGACCCGTTCAGGGGAAGCAGGGCTCGATGCCTTTACGATCATGAGGGTCGCACGGCATAGCTCCGCCACGATCTCCCCCGACTGCGTGTGTCCCGCTCCGCAGGCGGTCAAGCGGGCTTTTGAGCGGCTCGAGGCTTGCGCTGGGACGCAAAAGGCAGCCGAAGAAGTGTCCAAAGTGAACTTCCAGGGGCCTCGGGCAAATGGAGCAAAGGTCGTGCACGAGTGTGACTTGGGCGCGTAGCTCAACTGGTAGAGCAACTGACTCTTAATCAGTAGGTTGGAGGTTCGACTCCTCCCGCGCTCACCACTGAGAATCAATCGCTTACAGGCTTCAGCCCGGGCGCTGAGGGATACGGCAGGGGATACAGTTTGACCCCTTCTCTCGCCGGTTCCGGTTCGGCTCGAGCTCCAATTCAGCCGTCCTCTCTGCATGGATCATGGATCCAGGCCCTTGCAATCCCCTCGCCCTCCCGCCAGGTATGCGACAACGGCTTCTGCTGCCCAAACCGATCCCACTGCCGACGCCGTGATCCCCGACGGTCGAGTGGGAACGCCGCGCTCGGGTGCTCGGACCGTTCGGCTTCATCCGTTTTCTGATCCGACTCCCGGCCTCGAATTTCACCGCGATCGCTCCCACGGTCCTGCGTTTTCCGCCTGCCGCAACAGGCATTTCCCGGTTTTTGGCATAATTGCCTCAGCATGAGCGAGCCGAGCCAGAATTGCCCCGCGGCGCGTTACCAGCGCCCGGCTTGCCCTGCCCACGTCATGCTTCCATTGCCTGTGACCCCTCGTACCTTTGACCTGTGGATTTTGATCGCAAGGTGATTGGCTTCCGGGTGGCGAAGGGTGGGCGCTCCTACCGGGTGCCCATGAGTGAGCGGCTGGTGCGCATTCTGGCGTGGTGGCGGGAGCAGGCGCTGGCTGCAGCGGGCACGCCAGTACCACTGGGATGCTGACGAGCCGGCGTGGCGGTCGGGCGGGAAGAGAGAGTCCGCGGTGAGACCTCCCGGCCAATAAAACAGAACGCCCCCATCTTGTTGTTTCCCTGCGAATCCCCGCAGTCGGTCAAGATAA
>Ga0209809_1000290_pt1 | contig 47518 bp, 43 predicted proteins | sample YNPMSTMetaG_FD_186172 | JGI IMG/M metagenome (GOLD analysis project Ga0209809, IMG submission 186172) | Anoxygenic and chlorotrophic microbial mat microbial communities from Yellowstone National Park, USA - YNP MS-T MetaG (SPAdes) (version 2) ...
GCTTCAAAATAGGACATGCTCTCACCCCTTTAGTCTCTCACAGACCCTTATTCATCGCTAATACGCAAAACCTCCTCCGCCGTCAGACTATCCACTACCAATACATTTAAAAATCTTCCTCGCAAAGCGCCCAGAATCGCTTCGGCCTTCTCCAAACCACCGGCCACCCCCATCACCAGAGGGCATTTTTTCCGCAACTCATCGAGAGACACCGCAATACGCCGCTCGTTACCGCTGAATTCCACTATCTTTCCGGCAACATCGAAAAACGTTCCACAGATATCACCTACCGCACCTCGAGCACGTAACTCTTCATATTCCTCCGGGGTGATAGCACCGGTCTGAATGAGCATAGCACCAGGAGAAACACTCCCTATACCCACCAGAGCGAGGTCGATCTTCTCTTTGAGCGTAGCCTGGACGTTTTCGTCCTTCAACATCGCATCCCGGGTAGCGCGATCTTTAGTAAAAGCCGGAGCGGGAAGGTAGTACACCTGCGCCCCCAGCGCTTCAGCCAGCCGCTTGGGAATCTCGGTAGCAAACACGTTGGCAGAAATACGACTCAATCCTCCCATAAGCTGTACCACAATGAGGTTCAGGCTCTCACCAACCGAAGGCTTGACATAGCGCACCAGTTCATAAAGCGTCCGACCGTAGGCTACCCCAACCTTATTCCCCGGGGTAACAGCTCTAAGGAAAAAGCGAGCCCCTGCTTCCCCTACGGCTTTCCGGATGAGATCGCTGTTCTTACTGAAAACATTCACCACGTGGGCTTTGCGGAGAGAGAATTTTTCTTCCAGCTGCTTCTCCAGATTCAGAACCCCTTCCTGGGTAGGGTCGATAACTTCAATCTGGACGATGCCTTCCTCTTTCGCCTTTTTCAGAAGTCTTGAGCAACGCTGCCGGGACATACCCAGGATCTTGGCGATTTCTATAATGGACAAATCGTCGAGGTAATAGAGTCTGGCAATACTCGCTAAGAGACCTTTATCGGCTGACCCGTCCAACACCAGACCTCCTTTACAACAATTGTTATTGAACAAAATGTCGTAACAATTGTTCTCTAACAAAATAACAAATAACTTTCGAAAAGTCAAGCTATCCTACAAAATTTGAAGAGTACTGTCATCAGGAATTTTAAAAATTGCCTTTCCTCATCGGACAACTCCCCAGATAAGGAAAGGCAATGAAGCTTTAGGCGCCGATTTCCTGAGCAATCGCTTTGAGGTTCTTCAAACCTTCAATCGCCAGAGCTTCACCGGAATCCGCAAACTTCCTCCATATGGCACACAGTCGGTTCAGCTCCTCAAAGCTGGGGTCAAAAGATTCGATCACCAGGGGTCCATTGTAACCAATGTCTTTCAGAGCAGTGAAGAATTCCTTCCAGGGCACAAGACCGGTACCAGGCACTCCCCGATCGCTTTCACACACATGGACGTAACCGAGATACTCTTTGCCGCAGATTTCCACCGCTTTCCTAAAACTCCTCTCTTCTCGAATCATATGGAAAGAATCCAGGTGCACCTTCATATTATCAATTCCCACATCTCGGCAGTAACGCACCGCATCCTCAGCAATGTTGAGGAAATGGGTTTCGAAACGTTGCACCGGCTCTACTGCAATCACCACGTCTCCCCTCTCCTTAGCATACTCTGCTACCTCCCGCATAGCTTCAACCGACCATTTCCACTCATCCTCCGTCCGTGGCTTACCGGTTAGATACCCCCAGGCCGCATAATTCACTCCCCCGATAATTTTGGAACCCAGAGCCAGGTTAATATCCACCATGAGCTTCAGCGTCCGCACTCCATTGGCTCGCACCTGCGGATCCGGAGAGATGAGATTGGTTTTTTCGTTAAGGGTGATGGTGGTAACCGGCTCGATACCCACCCGGTCTATTCGCTCTTTCACGAGCTCAGTAGGAAAACTCTCCGGATGGGAGATAAAGATATCGATCACCTCAAATCCCACTTCTTTCGCCCGGTCGATAACCCACAAATCTTTTTCGGAAAAAGCTTCTGTCCAGATAAATGTGTCCACCCCAAACTTAAACACCTGTATCACTCCTCTCTATATTCAATAAATAGCATCAAAATTACCTCGGAATATGCGCAAAAACGTTATATACTGTGTAACCAATCAAGAGAAAGGGGAATCCCCATTTGAAAAGCTGAATGTAAAAAGGCTGAAAAAGGAGCACTATCCCCAGAATCATTATCCCCATGCCCAAAATCTCAACACCATTAATGACTTTCCGCCTTTTGTGTTTCCCAATCAGTTCTTTCGAGAGTTTCGCAGACACTTCCACACCCATCGGCCTGACCCCCAAAATCATTTGAGATATATCCGCATGCCGGTATCAACCGAGAAAAAGTACAGTTTTTCCTCAGAAAGGTTTACAAACACTTCCGACCCATGTTGCGGATTCACTTCATCAGCCAGCAGTGCCTTGATAGATTGTTCACCCAAAGTCAAATTCACAAATCTTTCTGCACCGTGATATTCAACGTTTTCGACCACCGCCTCCAACCATCCCTCGTTCATCTCCTTCGAGACCAGAACACTTTCTGGCCAAATGCCAACTAAAACCTTACCTTGTTCTCCGACCCGCCCCTTCAAAGCCCGAAAGGTTGAAGAAGCAATGGGGATCGGTAAGTCCCGATCACCCTCGACAAAAAGCTTTTCCTCTGCCAGATTGCACTCCACAAAGTTCATTGAAGGTGCTCCTATGATGCGAGCCACGCTGACACTTACAGGATCAATATAAATCTCTCGAGGCGTGCCCACCTGAATAATTCGACCCCGCTCCATGATGCCGATTCGACTCGCCATGGCCATGGCCGAGATGTTGTCATGCGTAGCACTCAGAATGGTAATACCATATTCTTCATGAATCCTTTTAAACTCGGTCTGTAGTTCCTCTCGAAGCTTATAGTCTAAGCTGCTGATGGGCTCGTCAAGAATATAAATCCGAGGTTTTCTGATCAGTGCTCTTCCAAGCGCTACTCGCTGCTGTTCTCCACCACTGAGGTGACTAACTTTCCTCTTCAAGAGGTGAGTGATATGAAGTTCCGCGGCAATACTCTCCACCCTTTTTCGCACCTCCTCTTCTGGTACCCTGAAAAGAGGTGAACGAAGGGGAAATGCAAGATTATCGTACACATCCAGGACGGGATAAAGGTTGTGTGACTCAAACATGAAAGCAAAATTCCTCAAGGGAGGAGAGAGATGAGTAATTTCCTGGCCATCGTAGTACACCGCTCCAGAATCTGGTTTTTCAAGACCCATGACAATCCTTAAAGTGGTGGTTTTGCCGGCGCCGGTAGGGCCAAGAATCACAAAAAATTCACCATCCTCAACCCGCAAACTCAAGTCGTCCACCGCTACAATGTCCCCAAAGCTCTTTGATATATTTTTGAGCTCAAGCATAGTGTCCTCCCTTTTCAGCTGACAACAGCCCTGCCACTCTCTTTATCAAAAATGCAAAGCCGGTCTTCCCGCATTTGCAACCCCACTCGACGTCCTGGTACAAGAGAGAGCTCCCAATCCGTCCGCACCCGGAAAACCTTTTCCCCGATCAAAAAATCGATCAGGCGATACCGCCCAGCAGGTTCGATAGCCACAACTTCCAAAGATAAACCACCATCTTTCAGTTTTCCATCAACGTGAACGTACTCCGGCCTTATCCCCATAATCACTTCTCTGCCTTCGTAAGGCACAAGGTGAGCAATCAAATCCTGCCTTTCAAGTTTCAACCGGTAACTGGTGCCCTTAAGGACGAGCGAACCTTTCTCATACCGACACTCCACAAAATTCATACCCGGAGTACCCAGAAAATTACCTACAAAAATAGAGTTGGGATGTTCATAAAGTTCCTGAGGAGACCCCACCTGCAAAATCAGCCCATCCCTCATAACCACGATTACGTCTCCCAGGGCCATAGCCTCCCGCTGATCATGAGTGACGTAAATCGTGGTAATCCCAAGCCTTTTCTGTAGTTTACCCAGCTCACTCCGCATCTCTTCTCGAAACTTCTCGTCCAATGCACTCAGGGGCTCATCAAGCAAAAGAACGCCAGGGTCACGTACCACCGCTCTTGCTAACGCAACCCTTTGTTGGTCTCCGGGAGGCAAAATACTCGCCTTATACTTCAGGAGATCTTTCAGTTGAAATATCTGCACAACCTCTTTAACCTTTTCTTCTATCGTCTTGGGAGGCACACGGCACGCCCGCAGAGGAAAAGTAATGTTCTCTAAAACACTCATATGAGGATAGAGAGCATAAAACTGAAAAACCATGCCAACGTTTCTTTCGCTGGGACTCAAGCCGGTAACATCCCGATCGTCAAAATAAATTTTCCCGTCCGTGGGAACTTCCAATCCCGCGATGCACCGCAGAGTGGTCGTCTTTCCGCATCCAGAGGGCCCCAATAAAACTACAAAACTTCTGCTCTCCACGTTCAGATTCACACCATCGATAGCCTTCACCGTTCCATAATATTTTTTCAAGTTCTCAAGTCTAACCGTCGACAATCCCCTACACCTACCTTCGCACGTTTTGCGCAGCCAGTCTATTCAGATAGCGAATGAAAATAAGGCTCAAGCTCATAATCACAAGCAAAAGAATCACCCCGTACGCAGAGGCCTCCCCAGTATAGAAGTACTGGAAAGCTCTTTTATAGAGGTCAAAGGAAAGGGTTTGCGTCGCACTCCCCGGCCCGCCACCGGTGAGAGTATAAATCAAATCAAAAGCCTTAATTGAGTCAATCATCCTGAACAGGACGGCAATGATTAAAACCGGTGCTGAGAGAGGTAACGTGATATGCCGAAATTTAAACCAGGAAGATGCCCTATCGATTTCTGCTGCTTCATAGAGGTACTTCGGTATGGCAGTAAAGGCCGCCAGAGCAAGAAGAATCATAAACGGTGTCCACATCCAGGTATCCACAATAATGACACTGTAAACACTGATGCTTTCTCGAGCTAACCATTCTACCTTACCTATCCCAAAGATCGATAAAATGTAATTCACAATACCCCATTCGGTATTAAACATGTATTTCCAAAACAGCCCCACGACAATCGGACAGAGCATCATAGGCATAAGAATCAAAGTGAGAACGACGCTTCTCCCTTTAAAATTTTTCTGCAAAAGATAAGCAATTCCAACCCCCAGGAGAAACTGCACCAAAACATTCAGGATGACGAATTTACCCGTGAAAATAAATCTTTCCCAGGTAAAAGGATCTGTGAGGATAAAGGTAAAATTTCCCACTCCGATGAATTTCGCCGGAGTTGCTGCTCGCAAAACCGAGAAGTTGTAGAACCCAGACCTTATAAGGGTTATAAAGGGATAACCAACCAGAAAAAGGAGAATAAAAAGGCTGGGCAGAAGAAAGAAGAACATGAATGCCCGGTCTGATAAACCATAGGTTTTTCTACCCATCGTGACCCTATCGCTTGCTTTCGTAAACCTCTCTAAAACCTCTTCTGAATGCACCAAAGCTGGTGATGCACCTGGTTTTTTGTCGTTATCCGCCATCGCTCACTCCTCGCTTTCCGTATAAACTTCGTAAACTCGAAGATACGGGGTAGCAGCCCACCTGAAAAAGTATCGTTCCCATCTGACACCATCGATAGATTTAGTTGGTAAAAGAGACTCTACAAAGAAACCTTTCGACGTCGAAAGGTATCCAATGCCGATACCGTAATTGGTATCCATTCTGCTTCGACATTCAAACAGAAAAGGATGATTCTCCAATTCCACAAGTCTTTTGATATCTTTCGTGCCCAGCAAGGGCCTCTCGCCACCTTTTGAAAACGTATCCCTCGAAACAACCTTCACCGAGCCACCCCGCGCGTCAATAAACTTCTCTAAAATCTCCGACACCCCTATTTCTATACTTTCGCAGGCACACTTCCTCCGAAGCATTTCCACATCCTGCATCATGAGGCGAACGTTGGTCAATAAAAAGTTTGCATCGTCAGGGTAGATGGGTACTCGAATTACACCCCGAGATTTCCAATAATCTGCCAGAGTGACAACCGCGTTCGAGAGACTGCTCAAATAGTATTCCCAAAAGGGCAAATTGTATCGAACTTCAACCCAAGAAAAACCTTGATCTGGTTTCGAAACCTCCTCTTCCCTCAAACGGTCATTTTCCTGAGTTAAGCTCGTTCCTAGACACTCCGCCAAAGTAAACCTTAAGGAATCACTTTTCAAATAGAGATCGTTGAGGACGGTATCACCATACCTGTAGAAAATCCGCACCCGGAAAGATACCGGACTCACGTAGATCAAATGGGCATCCAAAAATTCGGCTTTATCTCCAAAATGACTACCGATGGTCTCCAGAGCCAACTCTTGAGCCTCCATGAGAACCTTCTGGAGATATCCACCTAAACCGATCCCAACAAGTTGATCGCCGTGAAAAACAAACTCATAATAGGCGCCCCGATCGCCTTTAAAACCCTTCACGGCCCCAACTACTCTGTCACGGCAGTCAAAAAGGGGTATTATATAGTTGAAACTCGAATCGCGGTCGACCTTCTGCAAGAAGCTTTCCAGTTCTTCAGGAGGAAAATCGAGAATATCAGCATAAACCCAGATGGAGAACTGCACAACGATCGCCACAGCCAGCGAGATGCTCACCCACAATTTCATCGTCTACCCAGCACTCCAAAAGTCATCCCCATTAAGAGATAATTACGAATGAGAATGAACAACACGAGAACCGGCACAATTAAGATAAAACCTGCTGCAGCAACCTGCCCCCAGTCTAGACCTGCTGCACCGAGTGCGGCAGCAATGCGTGGTGGAAGTGTCTTGGCATACCTTGTGGTAACAATGGAAGCAAAGGTGAATTCATTCCAGGCAAAGATGAAACAAAAACCCATGGTCGCAGCAATACCACCCTTCACCGAGGGGATGATAATCCTCCAGAATATTTGCCACCTGGTGTAACCATCGACCAAACCAGCCTCTTCATACTGCATCGGTATAGAGTCATAAAAACCCTTCATAATCCATATCGCCAATCCCAGGTTTGACATGGTATAGAGGAGAATCATCCCCGCGCGAGTGTCTTGCAGGCCTAACCGGGAAAACATGATGTATATAGGTATAATGACTGCCATAGGGGGTAACATCCGGGTGGAAAGCGTAAAAAATAGGTAATCGTTCTTACCAAAAAAACGGAATCTTGAGCAGGCATATCCAGCCATTACTCCCAGAATAACTGCGAAAAAGGTGCCCAAACCCGCAGCTATAAAACTATTGACCAAACACAGAGCAAAATCGGTCTGGCCGGCACCACCCTCCAGAAAAGTTTTCACAAACAAACCCCTGTAATTTTCAATCGTAGGATTAAAGAAGAAACGAGGAGGAAAGGTAAAAATATCCAACCTGTCTTTAAGCGAGGAAAGAAACAACCAGAAAAGAGGAAAAACGGTAAAAAAGAGAAATATCCCCAATACAACTACCTTGGTGAGAACACCTACTCTACTTTTTCTTTCGATAATACTCTCATAGTAATTTTCGTTCACCGCTTCAACCTCCCCAACCGCTGTGGATGGGACGAGATCGTCCCATCCACAGCGAAGCCTGCATAAAACTTAATAGTTGTAGTATTTTTCTAACTCGGCACCGTACGGTTCTCCATAAGCGAGCTCATAGGGTGCTTCAGGAATATTTTCCGTTCTCTTAATCTCATAGCCCGCTCTCTGAAGCTCCCGCTCGTGTCTTTCGGCACAATCCGAGAGCGCCTGTTCCACAGTTTTCTTGCCAGTCAGAGCATTGTGAATTTCTTCCTGCATAATATCCAGCAAAATGGGATATTCAGGAAGATGCCAGTAGTCGTTGATATAGTTCATAGCGTCTTTAAAGAGCACGTTATAGGGATTGAGCTTCAACCACTCGGGATCTTCCAAAACGTACTTGTTACCGGTCTGGCAGAATTTGGCGTAGCGCATTTGCTGGTCCTTCTGCATATACCATTCCAGGAACTTCCAGGCCTCTTCAACATGTTTGGAATACTTATTAATGCCCAGTCCCTGGCCACCCATACTGAAGACTCTCCGGAACTTTCCATCTCTACCAACTTCACCAGGAAGTATGGCAAAACCGACCTTATCCACAATCTTGGAAACTGAAGGATCCAGCATGGAACCGAAGAAATAGAACCACTGCATCGCCATAGCTACTCTACCCTGTTGCATAGCTACGTTTACTTCGTCGAATCCCCAGGTTTCAGAACCCGGCGGACAGAATTTAAAGAGATCCACATAAAACTTTACACCGTCGATAGAAGCAGGGCTATCCAGGTATCCCTTGACTTCAAAAGTTTTGGGATTCCACAGAGCACCACCAAAGCTCCAGATAAAGGTATTGGACATACTGGTGCAATAGTCGTATTCCCTTCCACCATACTGGGCGAATCCGTACAAGCCCTGATCCGGCCGAGTAAAGAACTCAGCAATATCTCTCAGCTGCCGGTAGGTCTTGGGAACCTCGAGCTCGTATCCGTACTTTGCTTTAAAGGCTTCTTTCTCTTTGGGATCTTCGAACAAGTCACGCCGGTAAATTAACCCTAAACAATCCTGATTAACAGGTAAGGCGTACTGGTTTCCACTCCCATCGGGGTACTCTCCATATCTCTTCAAAGCAGCGGGCAAAAAGGTGTCAAAGTTAACTTTGTCTGATTTCTCCAGGTAGGGATTCAAAAGAACGCAATGACCCCCTCCGGCAAATTCTGCTACCGACTGACTATCCCAGGCAGCCAGATCAAATCCGCTACCTTTGGCAGCAAACTCAGAAGCAATTTTGTCGTGCCACTGAGGACCATAGGGAACCAGAGCTCCCACAACCTTTACCCCTGCTACCTTTTCGTAATCTTTAGCGATATCAAGTAAAGCTTCTGCACAAATTCCCGCATGCCAAACCACAGTGAGGGTAATCGGTTCCTGGGCTATCGCAAGGCTTCCCCAAACAAAACTTACCATACCTAAACACAAAAGAATCAAGAACTTCTTCACTGAAAATCCCTCCTATTTCCTTTTAAAAATACCAACTACCGTACTCGAGTCCTACACCATAACTCTGATGTCCAAAACCCAGCAGTTCATATCTCTTCTTTCGTACCACCCCCTGTCTCAACGTTTCTCCTTCTACGAGGAGCAATCGTAACAATTGTTATTTAACATAGTGATATAACAATTGCTTGCGAACAAAATAACAAACCAAAAAAGAAAAGTCAAGTATCCCGAACACCCAAAATTACCCCACCTTTACCGCTTCCATGGTTTCTCCATCAAAAAATTTCAGAGATTCTAACGGAAAACGGAACCAGGCTGTAGAACCGGGTTCCACCTCGATACGGGGGATTTTGGCTTTGACGAGTTTTTCGCCAACCTGTAGATGCAGCACCACCCGGCTACCGATGGGTTCGGAGAGAACGCACCGGGAGGTAATCCAGTTCCTTTGGGGTGTGAAACTTACCTCCACGTTTTCGGGACGAATGCCGGCGATCAGTGGTCGCTCTTCCATTTCTTTCGCAAAGGAAAGCGGTAATTCCGGCAGGAAATGGCGGAAATCCTGAGCATCCAGGATACAGGTGCCGTTCTCAAGCGTGAGCGAACAGTTGATAAAATTCATTCCCGGGTTACCGATGAAGTAACCCACAAAAGTATTCCGGGGGTTACTGTAAACCTCTTCGGGAGAGTCATACTGCAGGAGTCGTCCTTCGTTCATCACCGCGATTTTGTCTGCCAGGGTCAGTGATTCGCTCTGGTCGTGCGTCACGTAAATCATGGTCTGCCCGAGGTCGGATTGTAAGCGCTTCAAAATGGTCCGCAGCTCCATTCTGGTCTTGGGGTCCACCGCCGTCAAGGGTTCGTCGAGAAGGTATACTCTGGGACGCCGAACAAAAGTCCGGGCCAGAACCACCTTCTGCTTCATTCCCGCATCCAAAGCATAGGTTCTCTTCGACAAAAGGTCGGTGATCTCGAAAATTTCGGCCACTTCCTCTACGCGTTTTTTGATCTCCTCCTTGCGCATCTTGCGAGCGACCAGGGGAAAAGTAATGTTCTCGTAGACACTCATCCCCGGATAGATGACGGGAAACTGGAAGACCATGGCCACATCTCGCAATTCTGGGGGCACCTCGGTAACATCCTGATCATCGAAGTAGACTCGGCCGCTGGTGGGCGATTCCAAGCCGGCGATAATCCGCATGGTGGTGGTTTTACCACACCCGGAAGGACCGAGGAGACTCACCAGACCCTTGTCGGGTACTTCCAGGGTTAATTCATCTACTGCCACCACTTTGTTATCGAAAACTTTCCTCACCTTTTCAAGGAAAATGCGCGCCATACCCATCACCCTTCAAAGGTATTCACCGCAGACTCATGTCTTCGGGGAAAAACGATGGTTTCTCCACTCTCCTGAAAAATGTAGAGATCACCAGGATTGAGACTCACCTTGACCCGTTCCCCCACTGCCACCCGGTAAATGCCGGGAACGAAGGAGCGAAGGACCAGCTCCCCACCTACCCGCACGTGAACGATGGTGTCCGAACCAACCACTTCACTCAAGAGAACCTCCCCATCAAAGGAAAGCATCTCCTTTTCTCCGCCTCCTACTATCAAATGTTCTGGTCTTACCCCCAGAGCAACCTTTTCCCCCTTTGCTTCCCAAATGCCGGGTAGGCCCGTCACCTCAATCCGCAAATCAGAAGCAAAAAAGAAGAGCTTTGGTCCTTCCTGCCGCAATGTTCCCCGGATAATGTTCATGGGAGGAAATCCCAGATAGGCGGCCACAAAGGTATTCACCGGACGATAGTACACCTCCCAAACGGTAGCCACCTGGTGGACTTTTCCTTCGTGCAAAACGAGCACCCGATCCGCCATGGACATGGCGTCCACCGGATCGGGGGTAGCGAAAACGATGGTCTGGTTGAACTCCTTCTGCATCAACTTGAATTGAGCCCGCATGTCTTCCCGGATCTTAAAGTCCAGGTTTACCAACGGTTCATCGAAGAGCGAAATTTTGGGTTCCTTGACGAGCGCTCGCGCAATGGCTACCCGCTGCCTTTCTCCACCGCTAATGTAGAGGGGGGAACGCTCCAGGAGATGCTCGATCTTCAAAAAGGTAGCTACCCTATGAACTCTTTCTCGAATTTTCTCTTCGTCGAGCTTCAGAGCGTACAGGGGGCTGGCGATATTTTCAAACACCGTCATGTGGGGATAGAGGGCGAAATCCTGGAAAACCATGGCCACGTCCCGCTTCTGCGCCGGAAGGAGGGTGACGTCTTTCCCATCAAAAAAGATCTCCCCTTCATCGGGTACTTCGAGCCCGGCAATAATCCGCAAAAGAGTGGTTTTCCCCGCCCCCGGTTCTCCCAGGATGCAGAAGAAAGAACCACCCTGGATTTCCGCGCTGACCTCCTGAAGGGCCACCTTTTTCCCGTACCTTTTGGAAACACCGGCAATCGAAACGGTAATCATTTCCGTCACCCGATTAGCGAAGATAGATTTTGATCAGATACTTTCGGAAGAGCACCAGAATAATCACCGAAGGAATGATGGCCAGCACCGATAAAGCAGCAATTTGATTCCACATAATTCGCATCCCCCGCCGCAGCGCCGGGAGGTAGGCGGTGTAGAGAATCACATCGGTACCCCCCAGAAGATAGGCGATGATGAACTCATTCCAGATGAAAATCCAGCACAGCGCCACCGTAGCCGCCAGGCCCGAGCCGATGAGCGGTAAAACCACCCGGCGAGCGGTTTGCCAGAAACTGTATCCATCCACGTAACTGGCTTCCTCGATACTGCGGGGTAAAGAGTCCATAAACCCCTTGAGAAGCCACACCGCCAGCGGAAGGTTAAACGCCGAATAGGTGACAATGAGAGCAAAGTGGGTGTCCAGAAGTCCCAGCGTCTTCCACAACCAGAAAATAGGCAAAAGAAAGGCGATGGGAGGGAACATGCGCACCGTCAGGAGATTAAATTGCGCTCCTTCGTTGGTTAACCCGGTGAACGGATAACGGGAGTAAGCATAACTGGCCATGGTGCCCAGGACCACCGCGATGAGCGTGGCACCAATGGCTACAATTAAGCTATTGGAAAGAGCTAGACGCCCGGTCCCCTGAAAGATAAACCGGTAGGCCTCCAGGGTAAATTTGGTGGGAACAAAGGAAGGTGGCACCTTATACACATCCCCCACTTCCTTAAAAGAGGTGTTGATGGTCCAGTAGATGGGGAAAAGCACGAATATCCCGTAAACCACAAGCCCCAGTATCCCGAAGAATCGTCCCCAGTTGATCTTCTTCATCGCGATACACTCCTTAAGCCATGCGCTTGGCCAATCTCCAGAAGAAGAACATCGCTACCACTGCGATGATACCAAAAATCCAGGACATCGCCGCACCGTAGCCCACCTTGAAATAGGAAAAAGCAGTCTGATAGAGGTAAAAGGTGGGCAATTCGGTGGCGGTTCCCGGGCCACCATAGGTCATGATGAAAACCTTATCCAAGAACTTATAGGAATCCATGAAACGCAAAAGAAAAGCAATGGCCAGAGGAACCCGCATGTAGGGAAGGGTGATCTTTCGTAAAATCAACCACTTCGAAGCCCCATCAAGGCGTGCCGATTCATAGAGACCATCCGGAATGGAAATCCGGGCCGCGTAGGCGATGAGAAGCGGTAGAGCAGTCCACTGCCAGATGTCCACAATCATGATAGTGGTCAGAGCCAGTTCTTTGGCCCGCCAGCCCACCGGAGAAAAACCAAGCCACACCAGGATGTTGTTGATGGTCCCGGTATCTGTGATGAGCAGAGTCCACATCTGCGCGGCCACCGCTTCGGCCATCATCATGGGAAGGAGAAAGAGTACCAGGACCGTAGTGCGCCAGCGGGGAGAACGAATGTACTCCACGATGGCCAGAGCAATGGCCGTCCCCAGAACAAGCTGAATGGTGACCCCCAGCCCTGAATAGTAGAGCATCCTCCCCAGAGCCGAAAGAAAACGAGCATCACGCAGAACATTGAGGTAATTGCCAATCCCCACAAAGGTCCTCTGGGGAGAGATGGTGGGGTTCCAGTCATGAAAGGAAATGTACACTGCCCAGAGGAGAGGAAAAATGACCACCACCCAGATGAGAATCTGGGGCGGCATGATGAGGTAATAGGGAGTCTTGATTTTTCTCGACCTGGCCTTTATCATCCTGTAGCCCCCTTTTTTCCTTTGGACTTTGTCACCTCTTGGGGGAGGGAACCCCAAAACCAACCTATTTCCAGAATCCTAACTTCCGACCGGCTTCCAGGAATTCCTTGTAGTATTCCTTCTGTTTCTCCTTACCCAGTTTGTCCCGAATGGCCTCCCATTCCTTGGCAGCCTCTTCAATGGCGACTTCCGGGGTAACCTCACCGCTCATGGCCCGCTGCACCCACCGGGCCAGAGATTCGGTGTACTCGGTGGCACCGGGCCAGTTGATCTCGGGGAAGGCCACCTTGAGGTTTACAAGACCCCCATCCAGGTGCTTGCGAGCTTCTTCGAATGAAGAGAAGGTGGGGATATTCTCCGGCCAGTCAGGAGCGACATCACGCAGCGGATTGGATTTGGTATACTGCATAGCCGCTTCATCGGTAAAGTGGGAGTAGAGGTAGGGGTCCATACCACAGTAGGTATCGGCCACAGAGTAGATGCTGTACACCGGGCTTGACACCCGAAGCATCACGTAGAAGGCAGCCTGTTTCACTTTATCGGGAAGGTTTTTGGGAATGATCCAGAAACGGTTATAGGGAGCCATGGCTCGGCGCACCACTTCCCCGGTTTCCGGATTCCGGTAGCCCGGCATCGGGGCATTGGCCACATCACCTTTGACCTCGGGCTGCCCCATCTGACCCCACTCATTGATGTCGATGAACCAGATCTGGAAGACCACCTTCCCGGCCAGCCAGTAGTCCACCGTCTCAGTAAATCCGAAGTTAGCCACTCCCGGGGGACAGTAGGGAGCGGTTTCCACCATTTTGGCTAACGCTTCAACGGCTTTATCCCGAGGCCACAGGGCGTGTTCCATGTCTTCACTGAAGTACATCACCCCATAGGCGGCAGCCAGGTCAAAGTAAAAGGCGGAGCCATCCGGGGGGAGCAGCCACCACATGGTGGGATACATATCGGCGGGAAGCACCTGTTTGAAGAATTTGCCCAGGTTGACAAAGTCATCCCAGGTCTCGGGAGGCTCCAGTTCCTTCCCAAACTGTTCCTTATACATTTTCCGGTATTCAGGGTTTTCAAAATAGGACTTGCGGTAGTTGAAGAGATGGATATCGCCATCAAACGGTATCGCCCAGTAGTTTCCTCCCCACTTCATGTAGAACTCCCGGTAGGTGGGGAGCACGTCATCCAGATATTTCTTGACGTCTGCTTCATCGTACATCTCGAAGTAGGCATCCAGGGGTTCTATGAGACCGGTGAGCGCAAAATCGGCAATGAATCGGGGGTTAATCTCGATGATCTGATAGCTCGGTTTTCCGGCCAGAAGATCCCCCATGGCTTTCTCCCGCAGCTTCGGCAGGTCCACCATTTCGGTTCTTTTGATCTTCACCCCACACTCCTTCTCTAGAAGCGGGGCGTACCATTCCAGAATCCTCCCTGCCCCGGAGTCATGGATGGCGGTGAGTTCTATCCCGCTGAAATCCACATCCGGATTCTTCTCCCCGGGAGGAAGGAAGAGCTTGATTTTAGCACCTACCCCGAACACCAATCCCACGGTCAAGAGAAACACCAAGAGCAAAACCGCGCCTTTTTTCATGCACAACCCTCCTTTTCGGTGATGCTAAAACTGGGGTTCCCTCCCCCATGATACCCTCACCCGAAAAACACCTGACGCACTATCTCATGGGCTAAGCCGGCATCTCCTTCTTCCTGGGCCTTCTCCAGGGATGGGAAGTCGATTTTATCAAGGAGTCTCTCCAGGGCTCTGGTATTCTCCACACAGAGCTTGAGGGCTTGCACCGGGTCCATACGGTAGGGGAAGATATCAAAGCCCAGGTATCCCTGGTAGCCGGTTTTCTTGATGTAATAGAGAAACTCCAGGGTCTCGTAGAGGTTGGTGCTCCCGGCAATGAGGTCGTCATCCCATTCCCGGTAGGCATCGTTGAAGTGGACGTTGAAGAGCGCTCCTTCTTGCGCTAAAACCGAGACCACCTCTGCGGGGTTTTCTTTGGCCATCAGGGCATGGCCGAAGTCCACCGTCACCCCCAGGTTCTTTCTGCCCAGAGCCTTGATGCAGTACAGAGCCTGGAAGGCATTGCCGAGGAGGATGTACTGCCGGGGTTCCTTCAACTTGTATTCCAGGGCAATCTTCACTGCGGGGTTATAATCGGCAATTTCGGCAAGTGAATTCAGGAGCAAATCCCAGGCCCTCCGGTAATCGATCTGGAAGGGATAATCAAAACCATCGGTTCCCAGCCACAGACCCAGGGAAGAACAGGCAAATACCTCCAGAAGGTCGATGACTTTCTTGGCTCCATCGATGGCTTCCCTCCGTAACTTCTCATCCGGACAGGTTAAAGCTCCCCGCTGCCACTTCGGACGGCCATGGGTATTGAAGTTGATACCGCTCACCTTCAGTCCCTGGTCGTCGAGGAAAGCCTTGAATTCCCGGGGAGCAATGGACTCCAGTTCGTCATCAAAGAACTCCACCGCGGCAATCCCCTCCACCTTCTTGATCCGCAGCACCCTTTCTTTCACATCCACCGGTTGCTCATAGCCCTGGGGAAGGAAGCGATCCGCTACTCCCCCCATGCACCAGGTTCCCACGGCCAGCTGAAGCGTCGACACGATAACCACTCCTTTCTCGAATCGCAGGGGTAGCCGATCCCCCCATCCAGAACTTATTATAACAATTGTTAGTTAACAAAATAGCAAATCGAAGCCCAAAAATCAAGTGGCTCCGGCCGGGATTTTCACGGCCGTAAAACCACCTTGATGGCCTTTTTACCCTGGGTGAGGGTAAAGCCCTCCTGCCACCTGAACAAAGGCAACCGATGGGTAATGAGCTCCTCCAGGGGAAAATGGGCCTCAGAGATGATGGCTAGAGCCTTTTCCCAGCTTGATTTTTTCTGGGTACGGGAACCGGAGAGAACCAGCTCCCGGGCAAAGAGGTATTCGTCAAAATCCAGGGAGACCTCCCTATGGAGAATGCCCAGCTGGAAGAACCGGCCCCTCTTACGCAACATCCGAAGGCCGGTGTGCACTGCCTGCGGCGCCCCAGAACACTCAAACACCACATCCACCCCGTAGGGGGAAATGTGTTCGGTGACAAACTCCCCAAGGTCCGTCGCATCCACATCCACGGTAAAATCAAGAGGATATTTCTGGGCCCGTCTGAGGCGCTCGGCGTCATCGGCTTTCCCGGCCAGAATGACCTGTGCCCCTGTAAAGGTGGCCACCCAGGCTACCAGAATTCCCAAAGGACCAGGGCCGAGAACCAGCACCTTCTCGCTTCTGCGAACTGCAGCCTGTTCCACCACCGCGTGCACGGCACAGGCCAGGGGCTCAAGCACCGCGCCCTCTTCGAAAGAGAGGAAAGAAGGTAAAAGGTGGACGGTGTGCTCGGGAACCACCAGGTACTCCGCAAATGCGCCATCTACCGCCGAACCGATGCCTTTGCGATGGGGACAGAGGTTGAAATGACCTTCGAGGCAATAGAGACACCGACCGCAATGGAAAACGGTGGTTTCCGAAGTCACCCGGTCGCCTACTTGAATCCCCTTTACACCCTCCCCCACTTCCACCACCACTCCGGAAAATTCGTGGCCTAAGGTTACCGGAGGCTTCAGGGAAGCAATCCCGTGGACGTCGGTGCCGCAGATACCCGCCGCCATGACCTTCACCTTCACCTCCCCAGGCCCCGGGGAGGGTTCCGGAACCTCCTCCAGCACCAGGCTACTTTTGTCCGGGGTTTTCTGTCGGAGCGCCTTCATACGTCTCGCTCCCCAAAAGGAACAGTAACCGCTCCTGAACGGCGTCGTTCATCTCCCACATCTCACTCAGCCTTTCCCGTAAACTCCGGTAAACCAGAAATTTCTCCTGGTAAAACTGGTGCCGGACCGGATCGGGGTCGAAAACGCGGTCCACCTGAAAGGTCGCCGCCACCGCCTCCTGGAGGTCGGCAAAAACGCCCACCCCCACTCCCGCAAGAAGCGCCACTCCCATAGCCCCCAGTTCCCGGACCCGGGGGACCACTACTCTAACCCCCATCATGTCGGCAATCATCTGGCACCAGAAGTTACTTTTGGCTCCCCCTCCCGAAAGCCGCATCTCCTCAAAAGAAGAAGAAAAAGCTGCGAAACAATCCCGCACCGAAAAAGAAATCCCCTCGTACACCGCCCGCAAAAGATGGAGTTCCCGGTGGGCATAGCTCAGACCGAAGAAAACCCCCCGAGCTCTGGGATCCACGAAGGGAGCCCGCTCCCCCCCGGGACTGATGTAGGGAAGGAAAACCAGGCCCTCCGCACCGGGAGAAACTCTCTCTACCGCCTCTTCCAGCTCTTTGAAAAGGGTTTCTTTCCTTTCGCAGAACTCCTTTTCCTTCCTCAAAACATGGGTCAAAAACCAGTCCAGGCTCAGAGTCCCGGACATGGTAGCCATAGCCCGCAAAAAGGTCCCCTGCAGGGGATAGAACACCGAGATACCCACCCCGGGGGGCTGAAAGAGTTCCGGAGATTCATGAGTCAAAAAGGCGTTGAAACAGGTAGTTCCCAGGATGGAGTACGCCTGCTTCGGATGGAGAATTCCCAGGGCCAGGGCACAGGCGGCCACGTCCACCACCCCGGTTACCACCGGTGTTCCGGCATACAAACCCGTGCGTGAAGCGGCTTCCTCAGTGACGGTTCCCACCACTTCCCAGGCTGCCCGCACCGGGGGAAAAATTTCTTCCAGCTTCTCCAGTCCAAAGATATGCAATATCGGAGTAACCTCCCCATTGATTGATAGGGGAAACATGCAGAAATCCGAGTAATCGGTAGCCAGAACCCCTGTGAGCCGGTATCGAATCCAGTCTTTGGCAAACACAAAATATTTGGTTTTCTGGAGGATTTCCGGTTTTTCCTCCTTCAGCCACTGCAAAATCGCCACCGGCGAACCGGTGAAGATACTGTTACTCGATTGCTCAAAGGCCCGGAGGTGTCTTCCGTCCTCCTTCCATCGATTGAGAATCGACTTTGCTCGACCATCAATCCAGATGATGGCATTGCCTACCGGTCGATGGGAAGCATCCAGAAGCCAACACCCCGTTCCCTGACCGGCCACGCCTACGGAAACGATCAAGCGGGCATCGACACCGGATTGGGCAATGCACGCTGCGATAGACCGGGCCGCGATGTCCCAGATCTCATCCATGTTCTGCTCGGCATAGTCTGGCTTGGGACTATAAATGGGAACCACACTATCCGAAGAAGCCACCACTCTCCCCTGTGGATCGAAGAGCACCACTTTCACCGCACTGGTCCCAATGTCGATACCTAAAAGATACCCTTCCACCACCGGACCCCCCGTATCGCTCCATCCTCGCGAAAATTGAGCAAAAGCTCAAGGTATAAAGCTCAAAAATAACTCTAACATACCTTGGTAAACCTGTCAATAAAAGGAAGGGTTTGGAGATATCCGTAAAATCAATGATACCATGTCCAAAGGAAAAATTTTGCTTTCTCTATCTCCCCCCTCTTGAAATTTTCCAAAATTCTGTATAATGAGAAGCAATAATCCTCGAGGTGCCAACGGCGGTAACTTGAGGGAGGGAAACAAAGACGTTCCCAGAGGGGAACGTCTTTTTTATTTTCAGCGGTCAGAGAATGACCGGAACACTCCATGAAGGGGAGGTACCAAGGATGGTTCAATCAAACCCGTTTGCCATGGCTCAGCAACAGCTCGACGAATGCGCCCGGATTATGAATCTGGACCCCGGTATCCATCAGGTCCTGCGGGTCCCGGCCCGGGAAATCCACGTGCATTTGCCGGTTCGAATGGACGACGGCTCTATCCGGGTTTTCCAGGGATTCCGGGTGCAGTACAACGACGCCAAAGGGCCCACCAAGGGGGGAATCCGTTTTCATCCCGAGGAAACTATTGATACGGTACGGGCTCTGGCTGCCTGGATGACCTGGAAGTGTGCGGTGATGGATCTCCCGCTGGGGGGAGCTAAAGGTGGCGTCATCTGTAACCCTAAGGAAATGTCCCAGGGGGAGTTGGAGCGTCTGAGCCGCGCTTATATCCAGGCTATCTATCATCTTATCGGACCGGACAAGGATGTCCCTGCTCCGGATGTGTACACCAACCCCCAGATTATGGCCTGGATGATGGACGAGTACTCCAAAATTGCCGGGAAAAACCAGTTTGGCGTGATTACCGGAAAACCACTCGCTGTGGGTGGTTCTAAAGGCAGAGACAAAGCCACCGCCTGGGGAGGAATGGTGGCTATTCAGGAAGCCGCTGGAGTCCTGGGGATCGATCTTACCAAGGCTACCGTGGCCGTCCAGGGTTACGGCAACGCCGGATACTACGCTGCCCTCCTTTTACACACCATCTGTGGTGCAACCATTGTGGCCGTAAGCGACAGCCAGGGAGGTATCTTCAACCCCAAAGGCATCGATCCCAACGAAGCTTTGAAGTGTAAACAGGACACCTGCTCGGTGGTGAATCTTTCCGGAAGCACTCCGGTTTCCAACGAAGAACTCCTGGAGCTTGATGTCGACATCCTCATCCCTGCGGCCCTCGAAAACGTCATCAACGAAGAGAATGCCCCCCGCATCAAAGCCAAAATCGTGGCCGAACTGGCGAACGGTCCCACCACTCCCGAAGCAGACCAGATTCTCCACGAAAAGGGGGTACACGTCATTCCCGACTTTCTGTGCAATGCCGGAGGTGTCACCGTTTCCTACTTCGAAATGGTGCAGAATTTCTACATGTACTACTGGGAGGAAGAAGAAGTTCTGAAACGTCTGGCCAAGAAAATGACCACCGCTTATCACACTGTGCTTGGCAATCTGAAGAAGTACTCCACCCATATGCGCCAGGCTGCCTACGTTACCGCCGTGGAGCGAGTGGTCGAAGCCATGAAACTTCGCGGCTGGGTATAGCACGTTCATCCCCTCCTCAAACCACCCCTTCGCACCCCCGAGAAGGGGTGGTTTTCATACTTCGGGAATAAAAATCTGCCCCAGAGGTAGTACAGAGCAAAAAGGGGGATACTGATGTCAAAGAGCCTACTCAAAGTGCGAGCAGTGGTGGCCATCGGCATGGGAGCGCTTCTTTTGCTCATGTTCGTAACCGGTGTGATCCTCTGGATGAGTAGCCAGGGATGGATACAGAGCGCCACATTATGGAACGTGGTCTTTCGAATCCACCCGTATGGGGGGTGGAGCCTGTTCCTTTTGGGTATTCTCCACGTCTTTCTGAATAAAAAGCTCTTTCAGAGCGACCTCAAAGCACTGCGGAATAAGTCGTGATGGCAAACCTCAGGGCTTTCGGCGATCCATAATCTCCAGAAATACCGAAACGAGAGAAGGATCAAACTGGGTCCCGGCGTTTCTGCGGAGCTCTTCCAGCGCCTCTTTAGGAGTGAGGGCTTTCCGGTACGGTCGGCCACTCACCATGGCGTCGAAAGCATCCACAATGGCGATGATCCGGGCTAAAAGGGGAATTTCCTCTCCTTTCAAACCCTGGGGATACCCCCCGGCCGTCGAAACGCTCATGGTGGGTGAGGATACCTTCGGCTACGGGGAGAAGCTCGGGGGAAGCCTGGGCGATGCGGTAGCCAATCTCGGGGTGTTTTTTCACTTCTTCCCATTCTTTTTCAGAGAGCAGCCCGGGCTTGGCGAGAATGGAACGGGAAACACCTAACTTCCCAAGATCATGGAGACGCGCCAGGAGCTCCAGGACGTCCAGTTCGGCGGGAGAAAGACCTAGAACGGAACCCATCTGCAAAGCCATGTCTCGCATACGCCGGGAATGGGCTTCGGTCTCCTCCGAAATCTCCCAGAGGGAACGCTCCAGGGAAGTAAGGAACGCCGAACGGGTGCTCCGGCCCTCCAGGAGCTTATTCCGGTACATCCGGGATTCTGCTTTGTTGATGATATCCTGAATATTCTCCTCTTCCCGCTCCTTGGTGGCACACCCCAGGGCAATACTGAGGGGAACGGAAGGTCCCACTCTTTGTGATTCTTCCCGACAGAGCTTCTTAACCCGCTCCACCACTTCCAAAGCTACCGCAAGAGAAGTCCGGGGAAGGAGAACCAAAAATTCATCCCCGCCCCACCGGGCCACAAGATCTTCCTTGCGGCAGGCCCGCAATAGAATGGAAGCCATCTTCTTTAAGAGCTCGTCCCCGGCTTCGTGTCCAAAGGCATCGTTCACCAGTTTCAGGTTATTGACATCTCCCATGATGATACTCAAGGGGAGCTGCCTTGCGGTATCAAGCCTTTGGAGTTCTTCCTGGAAGAAGAAGCGGTTGTAGAGACCGGTGAGGGAATCGTGGAAACTGAGGTAGCGAATCCGCTCCTCCGCCCGTCTTCGCTCGGTGATGTTCAGGGAAATCTCCACCAGCCGAAAAACCCGGCCCTGGGCATCAAGAATGGGGTAGGCTTTCTGGTGCCACACGGTACCGTTATAGGAAACCACCTCTCCTTCCTGCGGTTTTCCGCTCTGCAGCGCCCGGGCCACGGCACACCCCGGACAGGGGGTGTCCCGTTTTGCGATCACTTCATAACACCGTTTTCCGATGATCGCCGAAGGAGAAAGGCCGAAGTGGTCGAACACCGCCCGGTTCACCCAGATGATGCGGAGATCCGCATCAAAATAGGTGACCTGATCCTGCAGGGCGTTGAGAATGAGCACCTTCTCTTTCTCCGATTCCCGCAGTGCCTCTTCCATCTCCTTGCGCTCGGTGATATTCCGGTTCACCCCCACCATCCCTACGATTTTCCCCTTCTCATCAAGAAGCGGGGCCTTGTTGGTGGCAATCCAGATTTTCCGCTTGGTGCCGGTCGACCAGTCATCCACCTGGCGCTCGTCGTTCCAGACTGTTTTTCCGGTCGAAAGGAGTTTTTCTTCCTCTTCCCAGTAATGCCAGGCTAACTCCGGGGGATGGAGGTCGAAGTCGGTTTTCCCCTGCATCTCTTCCGGGGAGGCAAAACCGTGGTGCCTGGCATCGGCTTTATTGACCAGCAAAAAGCGGTGGTCGCGGTCTTTCACGTAGACGTGATCCGGAATGGTGTTGATGATGGAGAGGAGCAGATTCCGCTCCCAGGATAAGCGTTCTTCGGCTTCCTTGAGCTCTGTCACGTCGCGGGAGAGGGCCAGAATTCCCACCACTTCCTGCTTCTCATTGCGCACCGGGATTTTACTGGTGAGCATCCAGTGCAGGGTCCCATCGGCAAAACGGGCCTGCTCGAGTTTCCGAAGAAGCGGTTCCCCGGTTTCCATGATGCGCTGCTCGTCTTCGAAAAATGCTCTGGCCTGCTCGGGAGGGAAAAAGTCAAAATCGGTCTTTCCCACCACCTCTTCCATCCGCGAAACCCCCATCGCCCTGAGGTGGAAACGGCTGGTCCACAGAAAGCGACTTTCCCGGTCTTTGAAGCACACCACATCGGGAATCTCCTCCAGGATAAGGCGGAGGAATTCCTTTTCTCCGCGTAAGCTCTCGACGAGTTCGGTAGTCTCTCCGATATGGCCCAAAAGAGAACTCAGGAACTCAAGCCTCCGCCGTAAATTTTCCGGCCATTCCTTTTCTTTTTTCCCGGTGGCGTAGAAAACGACCCCCCAAACGCTTCCCCCCACCAAAAGGGGTAGAAGCGCCAGGGAACGGATTGAGTGGCTTTTGAAAAATACCCGCTCCCTCCAGGCTTCCGGAGGGAGTTCCTCCAAGGTAGAGAAAAATAGAGGGGAACCGGCTTTGAGAAATTCCTGCAACCAGGGCAACTCCTGCAGGGCGATATCCCGGCAAATATCTTCTTCCCGGGAACACTCCACCACACACTGCATGGTGTCATCGATAAAGCAGAACACCGCCATCCGGTCGAGTCCAAGAATCGAAAGCGCTTCCCGAAGAAGTTCCCTCCCCTCCTTTTCCCAGGAAAAGCCTCCCCGCAGTCCCAAGGACCAGGAAGTAAAAACGGATTCCGAAATACTCTTAAGGGGGTCGAAGTCCTCCTCCTGGAGAGTCCGGACGGTGATCACCCGCCCCTGGTATTCACCCTGCCGGCCGAGAGGCATGACCGTCACCGCCAGGTTTTCATAAGACCACCGGCCACGTTCTTTCCCCTGCAAAAAACGGAAAAGCTCGCTTCCGGAAACCAGCTGGAAATCATCTTTTCCCTCCAGCCCAAGAAGCGAGAAGATGGTATCACTCACCGAAACGATCTTTCCTTCCCGGTCCTCTACGATAACCCCTTCCATGTACCCCTCCGAAAAATGGTTATTCCGCCCATTCCACACCGAATTCCCGCAGGGTCATTCCTTCCTCCACCTTTACCTGCGCCTTCAGTGTCTCCACCTGAGCCCGGTCCACCCGGCCCGCCTCCCACACCAGGGCATTGGAAGCCCCGGCGGCCACCGCCCAACGCAACGATTCCTCCACAGGAAAGGAAGAAACCATCCCGTAGACCAATCCTCCCAGAAACGCATCTCCCGAACCCACCGGATTCACCACCGCTACCGGAATGGATGAGACTCGATAGAAACCTGCCGTCGTTTTCACGATGGCACCTCGCTCTCCCAGGGTGAGCACCACCATTTCCACCCCGCGCTCACAAAAGAACCCAAAGAACCGTTCCCAGTCTTCCAAAATTTTGAGTTTTTCACCCCAGGTGAACACCGCTTCGTCCCGGTTCATCTTGATTCCCCAAGGACAGCACTTCAAAGACCGGAGCGCTGCACCTCTACCGTCGATGATCACTTTTTTCGACGCTCTCTCCAGGATTTTATTATAGAAAAAAGGCAGAGAAGCGGGAACACTCCCGCAGAGAAGTACCATCTCCGCCTTCTCTTGAAGTTCGGTAAACTTCTCGAGAAATACCACCTCTTCTTCCGGCGTCACCGCAGGCGAAGGATCAAAGTAAACGGTCTGATGCCACTCCCTGTCCACCACCGTAACCACCACCCGGGTTAAAGCCCTGGTCCATACCGGAACGCTTTCGATGCCATCCTCTTCAAGGAGGGCCAGAACCCGCTCCCCCACATACCCTCCCAGGAAAAGGAGATGCACCGCCGGATACCCCAGTTCCCGCAGCACCCGGCAGACGTTGGAGCCCTTCCCGCCAGCGATTTCCTGGACCCACTCCACCTCCATCCTCCCCCCGGGCCGGTTCTTGCGCACAAAGAGCGTCCGATCAAGACACGGATTGGGCGTGACGACGAGAATCATCACTTACTCCCCGAATTCGGCCCGCAGCGCCGCAGTCGATTTCTGCCCCACCTCTTCGATGAGTTCCCTGACCGCCGGAACCCTTTCTCCCAGACGAGCGAAGAAAATGTTCCGGTCCTCGCGATCCGGAAAGTTCTCCTGCGCCCACAGGCTTCCATAGCCCCTACCGCTACTCCACTCCAGCACCACATGTCCCCAGAGAAGGGAAGCGCTCCACAAAAAGTAGGAAGCCAAGGGTGCTAAATACGGCGAGTCAAAGTCGTCCACAAACTTCTGGCCGTAGCGGTTGAGCTCGGTTCCCACGAAAATAGGCATGTGCCGCTTTTTCGCTTCCTCGACCATCCGGTACATCTTCTCCACCTTAAGCCGCCGCTCTTCCTCGTCAGGGATATTCCAGTTACGATCCGGGATGAAGAAAATGGTCTCCACACCTTCCGAGAGGCAGAAATCGAAGAGCTTGGCGGTATCGCGTTCCCCACTACTGATCCCGTAGAGCCAGGAAAAGGAAGGGATAGCGCCTAGTTCATGGATCATCCGGTTCACCTCCGAGAGGGTGGGAAAATCTCCGGCATCCTGCTCTACATACCCCACCCCCCCGAACTTCATTAACTTCGTACGCACGAGATCATAGAATGAAGCCCGGTCCGGATAGAGAGCCTGGATTTTCTCTTCCTTTTCCTCGAGCTTCTCACTCCAGAAGCGGATGCGCTTTTCGGAATCGGGAATAACCGCCTCGGCTTTGGCGACCAGCGCCACCACCAGGTGCCGCTCGGTGGGATTTTGAGAGGGGGTGAGGGGAAGCACTTCCCGTTCATAGTCCACCTGAACCGGGGTAAGATAGTCATTGACCTTCCGGAGCACCTTGCGGTTCCGTTCCTGAGCAATGCGGTAGAGCTTATCAAGAATTGCTTCCGCCGGTGAACCCTTCTCGGGTAAACGAGTAAAGCCATTACCCATATAGTAAGCCACCCCAGGCTCATGGGGAGAACTCAGCTCCTCCTCCCGAAATTCGGGAAGAAAAATACGGGTCTCGAGCCCCGAAGCCACCGCCAGATTGACAATCAAACCTCCCCACCAGAATTCCGCAAGGGCGTGCAGGACATCGAAGTCCACACTTCCCGCCATCCGCAGCCCCCGCTTCTTTGCCAGCCACACGATGTGGAGCGGAGAGTACCCACAGGCATTGAAGGAAAAAAAGGTATGGAAGTGCAAGTTGACAAGCGGACGGGGCTCCGGAAAACCCGGGCCTTCCGTTTTCGTCCTCTCCATAAGCTTCAGAAAAGCGTTTTTTCGTTCCTCCAGAGAAAAAGAATCCAGTTGCTTCTCGAGATCCACGGTATCCACAAACTGACCCCCTTTATGTCATCCCAAACACCTTTGCAGTTTTTGAGACCACCTGTATCAATCATACCAGACACAGGCGGTGGGATAAAAGAGTTTATCCGGGAAAGGGATCTCAACGCCGATTCTTTCGCCTCAGGACCTCAGTAAGAAAAGGGAAAACAAACACCGCAAAAGCATTGAGCATCGCATAGCGGGTAAAAAGCCACCAATGCCCTTTAAAGGGGAATGCCTTTCCGCCCAGGTAAAGGAGTACGAGTAACCCCGCCCCAGAGGTGCATTCCCACCCCGAAAAGACCCTCCCCGGAAGGCGGAAAAAGGATGCCAGCCAGTACCCCCACAGAATTCCGCTCAACGCCCCGGCTACTTTCACCCCCAGAGACGAAGGGGCAAAGAAGAAGAGGAGGAAGCTCAAAAGGGAGAGAAAGGGTACCACCACAAATACAGGGAGTTTTCTTGCAGAAAAGAACCGGAAAAGATGGAAAAATAAGAAGGCCACCGTAACCCCCAGGGGTACTCCGGCGAGCACATCCTGCAGGTAGTGGACTCCCAGATACAATCGGGAAAAGGAAACCAGCGCACTCAGCACCGCAGCAAGAAAAAAGAAAAAGGGCCTGGGAAAAGAGAAGGCCAGAAAAAACCAGAACGAAGCCACCGACTGGGCATGGCCGCTGGGGAAAGAAAAATCCTCCGGTTTTTCGAGGACCCGTAAATTTTCACCCTCTGGGCGGGGGATGCCAAAGAAATTCTTGAGGAGGAAATTCAAATACAAAGAGCCCAGAACCACAAGAGCAAGACGGAAGGCCAGTTTTCGATGCACTCGAAAGTAGAGGAAGACGAGCAGCACCAGGTAGAAAGTTTCTCCTCCCAGGAAAGAAATTCCCCGAAAGAGGGTATCGAGGAGAGGACTCGAAAAGCGCTGCAGGGCAATTAAAAGCTCCACACTATGCAGGAAGGCCACGTCTTTTCTCCACCCATTCTGTAACCACCGCCACCACCTGCCGCAGGTTCTCTTCCCTTACCTCGCCTACGGTATCGGTGTACCAGTGCCAGTTCACCGGAAGGCCGTTTTCACCCAGAGCAATGATGGTGAGAGCCTCAAAACCCCGCGCCAAAAAGGGGGTAGCATCGGTAAAAAGCCCAAGATAGGGACGAAAATGCAAACCGGTATCCCGGAGCTTCTTGAATTCCTGCACCAGATGCGGTGCAGCACGGTAGACCTTCCACATCCCCTCCTTCGTAGCTACGGTGAGTTTTCCGGTTCCGATGCTATCCAGGTTGAGGATCGGTTTTTTAGAAAGAAGCGAACCGTATCGTTTCAAAAAGTGGAGTGCTCCCCAGGTTCCCGACTCTTCTGCCCCGGTAAAAACCACCCAGAACGGCACCCCCTTTCCCCGCAACACCCGGGCGATTTCCAGTGCCGCTACCACCCCGCTTCCGTTGTCATTCCCCCCCGGCGAAAATCCCATGAAGAATTCCCGGTGCAGGTGTCCCAGGGCGAGAAAGGCAAGGTAAAACGAAGGGAAAAGTCCCACCCAGAAGAGAATCCCCCACCGAAAGAGTACAAAAAGCAGGCTACTTCCGGTGATGCAAACCGAGGAGTAAACCAAAAGCAAAAGCGAAAGGCGGGGATTGGTTACAAATCGGGGGTGGAAGAAGAGCGAACACCGCGCCGAATCGACATGGGCCATAATCACCACTTCCGGGTTTTCACCATTTTCCCCCACCACATTGGCGGACTCCCCAAAGCGAAAAAGAGCGCTCACCAGGGGGAAGGTAGCAAGCTCGGCGTATTCCAAAAAAAGTACCACCATACTCCAAATCAGAGACCACAGGGGCGCAACCCAAAGAAGAAAACCGGCCTGCGCCATCCCCAGCCACAGGAAAAGATGCCCCCAGGTGTAACTTGAAGGGGCCGGAAAAGCTTCCCACCCGGTGGTAATTCCCAGAGACTCCAGGCGTTCCCTGATAAATCGAAGAAAATCCCACTCCTTCGAAGAAGCAGAAGGACGGGGCCCCACTTCCTGCAATTTGGAAAGCGTAAAACCAATGAAATCCTTCTCGCTCATGTGGTAACCTCCCGGCGAGCTATCCTCAAAAGGAGCTGCTGGGAGAGTAACATCAAAAGGAGAAATACTGGTACCGCCAGCATCGTTACCCGCAGCCCCCACCGTTCCCCGATCACACCCCCCAGAAAGGGGAAAAGGAGCATCCCCAAACCGTTATTGAAGAGCACCCACCCCGAAGCCAGGGAAGCGGTTTCCGGAAAAGCTGTCACCGCATAAGCTAAAGTAGTGGGAATGATCACCGAAAGGGAAAAACCGGCCACAAACAGGAAAAGAGATCCCCACAAAGACCCGGCCGACACCGAAAGGCTCAGGAAAACCATCACCGCACCCCCCAAAGAACCGAAGCGGATGATGTTGAGGTGCCCCAGCCGATCGGACAACACCGAAAGCGATAGCCTTCCCACAAAAAGCCCTAACCAGAAATAGGAGAGAACGGGAGCAGCCTGGGCGGTGGCCACCCCCCTCTCGGTAAGATACGACACCAGCCACCCATTCAGGGTTGCTACCCCTCCGGCATAGCACAGCATGGTGAATCCCATGAACCAGAACACCTTTTTGCGGAATACCTGCAGGAGCCCCGAAAAAGAAGAGGTGGCATGGACTTTGCGGGGAATAAAGGGAAAGAGAAACAGAAGAAACGATACCGCGGTGAACACCGTAATCACCCCGTAGAGGTCCCGCCAGTCATAGCGCCCCGAAGAAAGTAAAGCATAGAAGCGCGGTGCCACCATCGATCCCAGACCGAAAAAGGCGTGGATGAGGTTCAGGGTTTCCCCCGGTCGCTCGGTAAAAATTCCCACCGCAATGGGGTTCACCATACAATCTACAAACCCCACTCCTACTCCCATGAGGAGAAACGAGAGCATCACCAGGAAAAAAGAAGGGAAAACCGCAATACCGAAAAACCCCAAAACCGCCAGGATAAATCCCACCCGCAGAATGAAGCCCTGGGAAATGAGATTCCCCAAAATTCCTCCTACAAGAAGCGACAGGAAATACCCGATTCCCTGAAACAGGAAAACCTGCCCCACCACCGCATACGATACCGAAAACCATCGGGAAATCTCCGGAATCACCGTTCCCACCCCGGAAATACCGAGACCAATAACCACCAGAGCAAAAAAGAACGGTACAAGCAGTATTCTCTTCGCCAAAGCGCCATCCCCTTTCCCAAGTGTATTCTTTCAAAGTAAATATAGCGCATTTTGGCATAATTGGAAATCCCATATCCCCGCTACGGTAGCGAATCGAAAAGCTGAAAAAACGAGATTACTGCACTCTTTTTTATTCTTGCGAGGATGCGTTCGCATCCTTCTTCTTTTTCTTCCAGGGGGCTTGGGGGATTTTCCCCCAAGGTGATGAGCGAAAGAGTCCCGTATTTTCCCTCTGCATCACCGGGATTGCCACACCTCCACACTCCGGAAAAAGCGGCGCTCCTTCGAGGTCGATACGACCTCGCAAGTGACTGCGTAAGGAATTTGCGAGGAAGAAGGATAAAAACCGGAAGAATTTGCCGCCACAAACTTGTGCTATAATGAGAGCATGCATGAAAATTTTGAAGGGAAAGTCATCAATATCTATAACTCCCGTTTGCTGCGCTTTTTAAAAAAGCTGGGGTACTCGGTGGTTCTGTTCTTCGTGGCCCTTTACCTTTTAAGCGGGATATACACCGTGGGGCCGGATGAGGTGGGAGTGGTGAAGAGGCTGGGAAGCTTTGTGAGGAGTGTTCCCCCGGGGGTTCATTATCACCTCCCCTATCCCTTTGAAACGGTTACCAAACCGAAGATCACCGAAGTACGCAGGGTGGAGGTGGGTTTCCGCACCATCTATCCCGGTCCACCCGCCAGGTATGAGTTGAAGCCTGAAGAATCGCTGATGCTCACCGGAGACGAGAATATCGTCAGCTGCCAGTACATCGTGCAGTACCGGATTGCCGATCCCTATCGCTATCTCTTCCACATCAAAAATCCGGAAGTAGCGGTGAAGAGTGCCGCCGAGGCAGCCATGCGGGAGGTGGTGGGCAAAAAGACCATCGACGAGGTGCTCACGGTGGGAAGAGCTGAAATCCAGACGGAAACCATGACGCTTCTGCAGGAAATCCTGGACCGTTACGATTCCGGGCTGCGGGTGATCGCCGTGCAGCTCCAGGATGTTCAGCCACCCCAGGAAGTGATGTCGGCCTTTAAAGATGTGGCCAGCGCCAGAGAAGATCGGGCCAGGTTTATCAACGAGGCCCAGGCGTATCAGAATCAGATTATCCCCCAGGCCCGTGGTGAAGCGGCGCAGATCATCAAAGCAGCCGAAGCTTTCCGGGAAACTCGTATCCGGGAAGCCGAGGGGGAGACGGAGCGGTTCCGGAAACTCCTTGAAGAGTACCGTCTGGGGAAAGCCATCACCAGAGAGAGGCTGGGGCTGGAAATTATGGAAAAAGTCTTGGGGAAAACCAGGAAATTCGTCTTCGATAGCGAAGCTGTAGCCGGAGAGGTTCTGAAACTCCTCCCCCTCTCCAAAGGAGTCTTCGGCGATGAGTAAGAAATGGGTTTTGTCCTTGACCGTCACACTTCTTTTGATCGTTCTTTTAGCCATTTTCAAGCCCTGGTACGTGCTGGACGAAACCGAACAGGCGGTTATCCTGCAATTAGGAAAACCCCTGAAAACCATCACCACAAGTGGTCTTCATGTGAAACTCCCTTATCCTTTGCAGACGGTGCGGAAATTCGATAAGCGGATTCTAGAGTACGATTCTCCACCTGAAGAAGTCATCACCAAAGACAAAAAGACTCTGGTTACCGATAGTTACGTGCGGTGGCGTATCAAGAATCCGCTGCTTTTCCTGCAGACCGTGGTTACCGAAGCCGGAGCTATCCAGCGCATCGATGATGTGGTGTATTCGGAACTGCGCACCGAGATTGGGAAGGTGGAGCTCTTTGAGCTGGTTTCGGAGCTCCGCAAAGAAGTGATGGGAAAAGTCACCCGGAACGCCAGCCTCAAAGCCGAAGGCTTCGGGGTGGAAATCGTGGACGTGCGCATCAAGCGGGCGGACCTCCCCAAACAGAACGAAGAGGCCGTTTTTCAGCGGATGAAAGCGGAGCGTGAGCGGCAGGCCAAGCAGTACCGCTCCGAAGGGGAAGAAGAAGCCACCAAGATTCGAGCCGAAGCCGATAAGGAGAAGGCGCTCATCTTAGCCGAAGCGCAGAAGCAAGCCCAGATCATCCGGGGTGAGGGAGAAGCCCGGGCGCTCAAAATCTATGCCGAGACCTACGCCCAGGATCCGGAATTCTTCTCTTTCCTGAAGACTCTGGAAGTCTACGAAAAATCCTTCTCGGAGAAGGATACCCTCATCCTCACCCCGCAGTCAAAGGTGCTGCGTTATCTCAAGGAATTTCAGAAAGAGGAACCCTAATTCCGAAACTCCTCCAGGGTTTTTTTCACCAGAGGCAGAAAGGTAAACGCCGGGCCACCGCCCATCACCACTCCCACCTGCGCCGCTTCCCAGATTTCCTCCGGGGTAGCGCCGCTTTTCAAAGCGCCCCGCACGTGGATGACGATGCAGTGCTCACAGTGAATCGCCATGCCGATGGCCACGGTGATGAGTTCCTTCACCTTGAGGCTCAAAGCCCCATCCTGCATCACTTTGGCGTAAAAGGAAGAGAAGTTCTCCACCGTAGCCGGAGAGATGCTCTTGATTTCTTTGATCTCCTGACGATATGCATCCCAGAATTCCCGAGGATTATTCATGCTCAAACCTCCTTGACATAGCTCAACCAGCTCTCATAACCGGGCTCTTCTCCTCGCACCACCCGGAAAAACACGTCCTGCAAACGGCGGGTAACGTCTCCCGGCTTTCCACTGCCCACCGTTCTTCCATCTACCTCCACAATGGGAGTAATTTCGGCTGCCGTTCCGGTGAAAAAGGCTTCATCCGCCAGATACAGATCATCCCGGGTTACCAGGGTCTCCCGCACCACAATTCCCAGCCGTTCGGCAATCTGTATCACCGAATCCCGGGTAATGCCCAGAAGAATGGAATAAGGATGCGGGGTGTAGAGTATCCCGTTTTTCACATAGAAAATGTTTTCCCCACTTCCCTCCGACACAAACCCGTGCACATCAAGAAGAATCGCCTCATCGTAGCCCAGCTCTTTGGCTTCCATTTTCGCCAGAGCCGAGTTGAGGTAGTTACCGCTCACTTTGGCCCGGGGAGAACTGGAATTGATGAAGTTCCGGACATAGGAAGAAACCTTGGCCCGTACCCCTTCCCGGAGCGCCTTTTCCCCCATATACGCCCCCCAGCACCACACCGCAATCGCAAAATACACCGCACACCTGGTGGGATCCACCCCCATCTCCCCATATCCCCGGAAAGCGATGGGGCGGATGTAGCACTCCTCCACTTGGTTGGCTCGAATCACCGCAAGGGTGGCCTCCTTGACTTCCTCTTTGCTGTAGGGAAGACACATTTTGATGATGTGCGCCGAATCGAAAAGCCTCTGGATATGCTCATCGAGGCGGAAAACCGCCGGCCCCCTGGAGGTTTTGTAGCAGCGGATCCCCTCAAAAACCGCCGTCCCGTAATGCAGCGCATGCGTTAAAACGTGGATTTTGGCTTCCTGCCACTTGACCAGTTCCCCATTCACCCATATCCATTCCAGTTCCTGCATCGCCGTCCTCCCTCTTTCGTTTTCTCATAATTGTATTGTATTCGACCGGTTTTGGAAAGGATAATCGGAGCAAAATTCACCGGCTATCTCTTCCAGCCTCCCCCATCGGTAGCCAGGGAAATCAACCGCTCGATTGCCACCAGGCTGAACCCGTGATACCGGAGTCCACTCCGGACATACTGCAACCATTCCTCCTCGTTGGGTGGGTTCAAACCGGGAGTGCAACCGTGGAAGTAGATATCCCCGATAGTCTCTCGAAGGAGCTTTTCCCCCTCTTGCGGATTTTTCCGGTAACGCTCCAGGGCTTCATGGAAGCGCCGTTCGCAGGGAGCAGCTTCCCGCCGTGGTTCGGGTTGCACAAGATGCGTACTGTGGCAGGGACAGGGGTAATTATATTTCCCCAGACTGTATCCTGCACAGCGGGCATGGCATATGGGGAGTCGCTCCCCTTTCTCGTTCATCCACCAGTCATGGGTGCCGGGTTCTAAAACTTTCTTGCAAACACAGCACACTATGATTTCTTCCACCCGGACTCCTCCTTCCCCTCAAATTTCTCCTCAAGGGGTTTTCGCAGATACACCGGTATCTGCGACCACCAGGTTTTTCTCCATCTCTGCCACCAGGTTCTCTGCCACCTGCGGGCTTCCCGTTCCATCATTTCCTCGAACCGATTCAAATCACCGCAGGGGAGTCGCTTCAGAAGGAAATAGGCACAGAATAAATTTTCAAATTCCGTCGGTGCGGCCGGGGCACTTTTGCGGAGGATTCTTTGCGGGTCGATGAATTCCCGGTAAGGGGTAGTCACATCCTCAGCCACGAAGGCCCAGACCTTACCATCACACTGGTTTTCTCCGCTCAAAAGCTTTAAGGCCACCGTTTCCCAGACTTCCTCGGTTTCGTCTCGAGCACTTGCGCCGATTTGTTCTACCCGGGAAGCAAACATGGCTACCCCAAACACCGTTCCTCCGACGATGAAAGCCAGGACAGGCTGATTCGCAAGCCACAGAACCCCACCCAGAAATACGCAAAACAGAATCCAGAAAAAGGTGCCGGCTTTCTTCTTCTCGGATTCTACCCTCAGTGCTTTTTCCTCCCTTCCAGGAGATACTTTCGATACGGCTCACAAGATCGGGTATAAAGTTCGTAAACTCTATTCTTCTCCTCGGTAAGGTACCCGTAGCGGAAGCACGATCCCTGCATGCCGGGTGGTAACATGTCCACGTAATGCGGCCCCAGATAGGCAAAAACATCCCGGCAGGTCTTTCGACGGGCAAAATCGAGCCACCCCAGCGGCGTGCATTCCCTGAGGATTTTTTTCACGCCGTCTCTCCCCCAGGAAACTTCTGGATGACGGTGCACGAAATGCGCCACGAGCTCTTCCATCGAGGAGAAGGATTCACCGTTACCCCGACCACACTTTTCGCAGAATATTTTGACCGGAACATCGTTCTCCCCAAGTTCCGCCATACTCCGTAACTTCTCCCAAATTTCGCACCGAAGATACGGCCTCCGCCGCACCTTCACATCATACGAAGGCTTGACCCCACTTTCTCGATAGAGAGACATCTCCTCGGCACTCGGTGCATCTCGGTACACCATCCCGATATCATAATATCCCTCTTCAAAAAGTTCGAGCTTCAGAAGGGCTTCCCGGAGATCCCCCGTTTCGGTGTAGGCTCTCTGGATGCGACCGGGGGTGAGAATCTTCTTTCTTCTCACCCTCTGCCTTTCCAGAGTCAAAGAACCAGAGGGAAAAGCACCTGCCCGCGATATCCTCTCGTACACGAGCGCTTCCTGCTTGAGAATCTGCTCGATGCTTTTTGCGACCAACCGGCAAACAAGGCCGAAAAGCTCTTCTTCGGTAAACTCCTCTTTCAAAAGGAGTCTTTTTCCTAAATCCACGCCGTGGTCCTGAACCATATGGCCTATCAATTCCGTTATTGCTTCCCAATAATCCGCTGCCCCCCGAAGTACGTAACAGTACTCTTCGTTATCCTCCACCCGGCCGGGAACCACACCCTCAAAGACCGTCTGGTCTTCGCTCACCTTTTCATCTCGTCTTGTTCTTTCTACCCTCCGATCGTTGATGGTGACATACCACCTTCCCAGTTTTTTTCCACAGAGTAAACACCGCAACACCGCAGCGGTTTCCAGTTCCCGGCGAATTTCCTCCCGATTGAGGACTTGGATGGTGATGGCTTTCATTTCCCGAAGAGATAATTGGTTGATGCCGTAGTTTTTCTTTATCCCCTTCTCGAGGTCTTCCTGAACGACCGGTCGCAGTTTTTCCCAGAGCCGTTTTTCGGCAATCTGATTGCAGAGCGTATTCACGTTATAGACAATCCGCTCCAGGGGATGGAGGAGCTGGAAAAAAACCCCGGTCTTGATGGCATTTTCGAGAATCGGTTCGCTTTCGCTTCCCATTTCCATCAATCCATCGGATTTTCTGCAGAGTCAACGACCTCTTCCCCAAAAAGCGGTGGTGACTGATGGGGATCCACCTGAGACCAGTCGTAATCCTCGGCTCGAGGAAACTCTCCCTCTTCCGTTCCCCAGGTAACCTGATTGTTGCCGGGGATATGGCGTCCGTAGCGGTACCGTTGATTGTACTCCTCAACGGTCTCCTGCAGTTCGAACCGGTCCCACTCGTTCAGGGGATGGTAGAACATCCGGGCTTCGTGGAAAATTCCCTCTTTCCCCACACCGAAATTAATCACCGTCACGTTAATCAAGGGGTCATCGCACATCACCCGCTCAACCCGTCCATCACGAATGATGATCACCACGTCAGAACCTTCCAGCCGAAAAACCTTCTTCTCGGTATCGTCCATACTCTCCTTCACCACCAGCGAAGCGTTATCTTCCATAGTTTACCACTCCCTGAAAAGTTGAGAAGATACAAAAGCCCGTTAAACCTGCAACCTTTTCAAAACGCCCGGAAGGCAGCCCTCTTCTGGTAGCGGTTACGGAGGAAAATGGCCAGGGCGTTGAGCGCTAAGGTTACCGCTAAAAGCACAATGATTCCGGCTGCAGCGTTGGCGTGAAAGGCTTTCTGAGGCCGGGAAACCCAGTTAAAAATCTGGATGGGTAGAGCAGTGAAGGGAGAAAGGACTCCCCGGGGAAGGAAGGCAATAAAGGTAAGTGCTCCCACCATGATGAGGGGAGCGGCTTCGCCGATAGCCCGGGAGATGGTGAGGATGACACCGGTGAGAATTCCCGGAAAAGCCACCGGAAGGAGGTGATCTTTGATGACCTGCCAGCGAGTAGCACCCACCGCAAAGGCAGCTTCCCGCAGGGAAGGAGGCACCGCACGGATGCTCTCTCGGGTGGTAACGATCACGATGGGTAAAACGAGAAGCGCCAGGGTCAAAGCTCCGGTGATAATGGTTCTTCCAAAGCCCAGAGCCCGGGCAAAAAGCTCCAAGCCCAGCATCCCGTAGAGGATGGAAGGCACTCCACTTAAGGTCGAGATACTCATCTCGATGAGATCGTTCAAACGGTTTTTCTCGGCGTATTCCTCAAGATAAATCCCCGCTCCCACCCCGATGGGAATGGCAAAAAGCACGGTGAGGGCAGTAACGTAAACGCTTCCCGCCACAGCAGGAAGGATACCCGCCTTTTCTGGATTACGGGAGGGGTAACTGGCGAGAAATTTCCAGTTAAAGCGGGGAAGGCCGTCCCGGAAGGTGGTGATAAGCAAGGTAAAGAGGGTTAAAAGAGACACCAGTAACGCAAAGGCTGCCAGAACGAAGAAAATCCTTTCTCTCGTTTTCTTTCTGGAGAGAGTCTGACCTTTCACTGGTAGCGCTCCCGGAAACGCTCGCGGAGCCGGCGAGCCAAGAGGTTCAGAAGGAAAGTCAAAATAAAGAGCATAAGCCCCACCGCAAAAATGGTCTGGTACTCCAGGCTCCCGGTGGGGGTATCACCCATACTGATCTGAGCGATGAAAGCCGTCATGGTCTCGATGGGTACCAGGGGATTGAAAGTAAACTGGGGCATCTGGCCGGCGGCAATGGTAACCAGCATCGTCTCCCCCACCGCTCGGGAGACGGCCAGAACGAGCGAAGCGGTAACCCCCGAAAAAGCCGCCGGAAAAACAATCTGGGTGGCCACTTCGAACTTGGTAGCCCCCAGAGCGTAACCACCCTCTCGCAAGCTCTGCGGAACAGCCTGCATGGCGTCTTCGCTCAACGAAGCCACAAGCGGCAGAATCATGATCCCCATCACAATCCCCGGAGAAAGCGCATTGAACCCCGAAATGGAGGGTATAAAACGCCGCAGAAGAGGAGTCACAAAAAGGAGGGCAAAATACCCGTACACCACCGTGGGAACACCGGCCAGAATCTCGAGAACCGGCTTTACCAGCCTTCGTACCTTTGGAGAAGCGTACTCGCTCAAGAACAACGCGGTGAGAATCCCCAGGGGCGCAGCCACGAGAATAGCGATGACAGTGATAAGGAGCGTTCCGGTAAGGAGGGGGAGAATGCCGAAGTGCTTCTCGTAAAAGAGAGGGGTCCACTTGGTACCGGTAAGAAATTCGACAATGCTTACCCGGCGGAAAAACCCCACCGACTCAAAAAACAGGATGAAAATGATTCCCAGGGTGGTGAAAATAGAAACCAGACTGAAAGCCAGAAAGAATTTTTTGACCAGTCGCTCCTGGAATCGGGCCCGCTGAAGCGATCTCGAACGCACCAAAGACCCCGGGACCATCCCGGAAGATGGTCCCGGAGGTGCAGTATACTCTGCCTGAACCTTCGTCTCTCCGTTCAGGGTTACTCGCCCTCTCTCTTGAGGATTTCTTCGATGGAAACCCCAGGGGTAGCCCCTTTACCACCGAAGACCGAACCGGTTTTCCGGTCGGCAAAACGCTTCCTCGCCAGTTCATAGGCGCTGTCCGGAAGAGGAACATACCCGACTTCCTTGGTAAGCTCTGCAGCATTCTGGAGATAGAATTCCACAAAGCGCTGCACTTCTTCTTTCTCGGCGCTCTTCTTGCTCACATAGATGAAGAGGGGTCGAGCTAAAGGCCGATAGGTGTTGTTGATCACGTTTTCCGGAAGCGGCGCAACCGGGCCACTCCCACCATCGATGGACACCGCCTTGAGGGTATCCTGATTCTCCACATAGTAGGCTACCCCAAAATATCCCAGGGCGTACTTATCCTGGCTTACACCCTGCACCAGGACGTTATCATCTTCGCTGGCTACAAAGTCTCCCCGGCATTTACCGGCTTCACCCACCACAGCTTCGGTGAAGTATTCAAAGGTACCGGAATCCACCCCCGGACCGAAGAGACTGATCTTCTCCCTGGGCCACTCCGGACGGATGTCACTCCAGAGCTTGACCTGTGAATCCGGTTCCCAGATCTTCTTCAATTCCTCCACCGTCAAAGATTCGACCCAGGTATTCTCCTTATTCACCACTACTGCCAGCGCATCGAAGGCTACCGGAAGTTCAATATATTCGATACCGTTGGCCTGGGCAGCTTCTACCTCCGAAGCTTTGATGGGTCGCGAAGCATTGCTGATGTCCGTTTCTCCACGGGTGAATTTCTTGAAACCACCACCGGTCCCCGAAATCCCCACTACCACCTTCACATCCGGATTAACCGCCTGAAATTCCTCCGCTACCGCTTCGGTGATGGGATACACGGTGCTCGAACCATCAATCTGAATGATCTTCTGCGCAAAAGCAGATACGGCTAAACTCAAAATGAACGCACACACCAGAATCCCGACGAAACCTAATCGCTTCATGTTTCCATTCCTCCTCATGGAGTATTATAGAGTATCTGGCGCCATTCTGTCACCAAGGCATCAACAAAGTTTTAAGCGACGGTTAAAATTCTTTAACATTCCAGGAAAGATTAACAATGCAGGCTTACTCAAGTGGCTTCCTCCGAAGAGTCCTTAAGAACCAAAGGGGTTCTCAAGACCTTTGACACCTGTCCCTTCTTTCGCCGTCATTCCCCTAGCAAGGTGAGAAGGTAAAGGTATAAGTACTGAAGCTACCAAAGGGAATGGAGTGTTCGAAGGGAGAGCCTGCTGGAAGGTTTGCGTATACCGCTCTCGAAGTTCGTCTGAGCCGTAGCTCTTTGTCTTCGAAGTTCCCGTCAACCGGGTATTTTATATAGCCTGATGCGCAAAGCCAATCTTTTAAAAGGAGAAGTAGATGAAAACCATTGTGGAGGGAAGAGGAAGGGTGAGCGCAGAATAAAGAAGGCCAAAAGAGAAAGCCTTATTCATAAGCATGAGTGGGTGGACCATAGCCAGAGGTTCAGTAATGGCATGGTATACATAAATGGGATAGAGGGATTCTGGTCTTATGCGAAAGAAAGGTTATTCAAGTATCGCAGATTAGGCAAAGATAACTTTGGGTATTCCCTCAAACAACCACAGGGAGAATCTGGATGAGAAAGTTTATGAGACGTTGAGGCATTGGGTGGATTGAAATGGGAAATCATCAATAAAAAAACCGTGGATTCCAACAAACCCTCGTCTCTCAACTTTTTTCTTCAGAAGCCTGAGCTCTCTGGCTCCCTTAGGAACATCAGGGATTTGAGTCCCCTCAGTTCGTTGAGATCCTCCGATCCCTCAGAATCCACGGTTACACACCACAGGTTCCAGCAAACCTTCCTCTTCATCTCTTCAGGGAGAGGGAATTTCTCCGTTCTCACCTGAAGCTTCAGGGCGAAACTTTCTTCTTCCCTTTCGGGAAGAACCAGGATGTTTTCTCTTGCGAGAAAACTCCTCTATCGTTTCGCTCTCCGAGTTCCAGTTTCCCAGAACCCGTGGCAATCATAGAATACCATGGGGAAGAGAAATTTGTCAAGGGGGTATGAAGAAAATTTTAAAAAATTTTTAAGATTTTGGGAAAGCTACTTTCGGTGGTTTTGAGACTCCGGTCGTGGTGCACTTTGAGCGCCTGTTTCACACCCGAAGCGTATCCGGCAGCAACGGAGGGATTTTCCTCGACGTGCCGGCGCACCGCTTCAAGATGCCCTAACTTCCCTATTCTTCGATATAGCGCAGGCTTAAAATCCGGTCCACCCGAAAGGTGCGCTCCTCCCCCCGCTCGGTGCAGAAAGCCCGCAGGCCCAGAAATTCCCGGTCCTGGAAGTGCATGGTTCCCACCTCGAGGGGTACAATCACCCGCCGGCTCTTTTCGTCGGAAGCTTTGAGGTACACCATCTCCAGGGGGCGTTTTTCGCGACACGCCTTTTCAAGAAGCTGCAAGCGCTCCGCAAGAGGCATTTCCTCTTCGGCAAGGCGATACTGATACCCGGTGAGAAACTGGACCACCGCCTGATCCATAAGGATGTGTTTCTTGAGGATGGGTTTCTGGAGGATAATCCCCTCTAAACTCCGGCAGCGCGAAAGGGCTACATACATCTGGCCATGTGCGAAGGTTCCCCGACCGATATCGATGATCACCTGATCGAAAGTGAGCCCCTGACTCTTGTGCACGGTAATCGCCCAGGCCAGCCGCAGGGGATACTGGGTGAAGGAACCCACGCTCCGCGAAGCAATGCGTTTCTCCTTCTCGTCGTAGTAAAATTCGAACATATCCCAGGTGTAGGGTTCCACCTCCACCACGCCTCCATCTTCAAGCTCTAGAACCACCACTTCCACAGCCTCTCCCGTATCACTCCGACTCCGGGCGAAACCCCTTACCCGACCGATGGTCCCATTGACCCATCGTCCTGAGGCATCGTTATTGAGGAGCATCACCTGAGCACCCTTTTTGAGGTGTAAATAAAAATCGGTGGGTAAACTCCCCTCCTCGAAATCTCCCTTCAATAACCCCTCGTACACCCTTTCCCTTCCCGGAAGCTCCTGCAGGCGCTTTTCGTTGATGTTGCGAGCCACGTCGTTGGTGGTAGTGAGATATACCACGAACTCTCCTTCCTCCGGCGTATAGTCAGGGATAACCCGCTCGTTCAATGTCGCCAGATCCTCTTCACCCACCGTATTGTTTCGGATCCGGTTCAGAATTTCGATGAACCGCGCATCACTCTGGCGGTAAATTTTCTCCAGTTCCAAAAAGAGAGGCCGGATTTCCTGAAAAGCGTGGGCACTAAAGAAATAGGGACTCTGGTAGTAGGTTTCAAAGAGCACTTTTTCGGACGATTTCACCACCGGGGGTAACTGGTAGAGGTCCCCGATGAACACCATCTGGATACCCCCAAAGGGCCGGTGCGGGAATTTGCCGAAGCGGCGCAGGAACATGTCCACACAGTCCAGAAGATCCGCTCGCACCATGGAAATCTCATCGATCACGATGGTATCAAGCTGACGGTATAAATTCGTATCCGCCGGCTTCACTGCCCCCACCGTATCCGGCGTGACATCCGGACGAAAACGGAAAAAGGAGTGAATGGTTTGCCCCCGTACGTTGATCGCTGCTACTCCGGTAGGTGCGAGAACGGCGATCTTTTTGCGAGTGTGGTCTCGAAAATACTGGAGAAGGGTGGACTTCCCCGTTCCAGCCCGACCGGTAATAAAGACCGATTGCCCACTCTCCTCCATGATTTCCAGGGCTTTCTGAAATTCAGGATTGAGCTCAATATGTTCCGCGCAGGCCATGGCAGAAAAGATTATAACACAATGCCGTTTCCTCTGTTATAATGTTTCCATGAGAGTCAAATTAACCTTTCAAAATCCCGAACATAAACCTTTGCTTCTACCAGTACACTATAATCATCTTCTCCAGTATCTCCTCTACAAACTCCTTCCTACTTCTTTAGCGACGCACCTCCACGACCGGGGATTTCCTTACGAGAAAAGGACTTTCAAACTCTTCACGTTTTCTCGCATCCTCAATAAAGGGAGTGCGCATTCTGGGAAACTCCGCTTCGGCCATTGTTTTTCCTTTCTCTTTGCTACCCCCAAAGAGGAAATCATCGAAAACCTCCTGCGGGGAGCTTTCTGTGAGCATCGCTTTGACCTCCAGGGACAGCCGGTGGTGCTCTCGGCGGTGGAAGTGGTCCCTCCCACTCCGCTCGGGGAGTCTCTTTTCCTTCGCTTCCTCTCTCCGGTAACCATCTACCACACCACCCCGGAGAAAAAGACCCTCTTTGTGTACCCCGAAGACTCCGGTTTTGAGAGACTCCTCCTCGAAAATGCCCGGAAAAAATACCACCTTCTCCACGGAAAAGACCCCCAGGACCTTTCCTTTTCCCTCCGACCCCACCGCTTCTCCCCCCAAAAAAACAAAGTGGTGGTGCTTTTCAAAGGCACCCCCATCGAAGCGTGGACCGGGATTTTTGCTTTTCGGGGAAATCCGGAACTCCTCGCCGCCACCTACGAAACCGGCCTGGGGAACAAAAACTCCGCTGGCTTCGGTATGTGGGAAGTCTGGAAAGAAGAGGTGAAGCATGGACTGGCACAGTCTCAGTAAAGAAGAGGTGCTCACCCATGCCGGCTCTTCACTCCAAAAAGGTCTGAACGCCGCCCAGGTCGAAGAGCACCGGAAACGGTTTGGAGCGAACCGTCTCGCCGAAATACGTGGCGTAAACCCTTTCTTCCTCTTTTTGCAACAATTCCACCAGCCCCTGGTGTACATTCTCCTGGCGGCCGGAACTATTACGTTCCTTCTTAAGGATTGGGTAGACACCGGCGTTATTCTGGGCGTGGTGGTCTTGAATGCCGTGGTTGGTTTTCTGCAAGAATCAAAGGCCATGCGTGCCGTCGCTTCGTTATCCCGGTCGCTCACCCGTGAAGCGACAGTCATCCGTGACGGCCGCAAACAGCGTATCCCCGCCGAGGAGCTCACCGTGGGTGACGTGGTCTTACTCCAGTCCGGAGACAAGGTCCCGGCCGACATCCGGCTTTTTGAGGTGCGAGAGCTGCGGATCGATGAATCCGCCCTCACCGGAGAGTCCCTCCCGGTCAATAAAGAAGATACGGTCCTTCCCCCGCAAACCCCCCTTGCCGATCGGTCGAACATGGCTTACTCTTCAACTCTGGTGAACCACGGCACCGCGGTCGGTATCGTGGTGGCAGTCGGAGATCAGACCGAGATCGGAAAAATCGGCAAAATGATCGAATCCGCCGACATCCTCACCACCCCACTCATGCAGCAAATCGCTCGCTTCAGCTCCCTTTTGCTCTTTGTGATCATCGCCATTGCATCGCTCATTGCCGTTCTGGGCTTTGTGCGTGGCGAACGCCTGATCGACGTCTTTCTTTCCACCATCGCCTTCGCTGTAAGCACCATCCCCGAAGGACTACCGGCCACTCTGACCATCATTCTGGCCATCGGGGTCGCCAAAATGGCGAAGCAAGGCGCCATTATCCGAAAACTCCCCGCCGTCGAGACTCTGGGCAGCGCCTCGGTGATCTGTTCGGACAAGACCGGAACCCTCACCCAAAACCAGATGACGGTCCAGAAAATTGCTGCCGGAGGCTCCCTCTACCACCTCACCGGCATCGGCTACGCCCCTCAGGGAGAAATTGAGAGTACCGACGGTTCTTCCCCTCTAAAGAATCTTGCCCTCCGGGAATGTCTCATCGCCGGAATCCTGTGCAACGAAGCCCGCCTCATTCAGCAAAACGGCACCTGGCAAATAGAAGGTGATCCCACCGAGGGCGCGCTCCTTACCGCCGGCTACAAGGGAGGATTTTCGCTCGAAGCGCTCACCGAAGAGTTTCCTCGCCTGGACGTCATTCCCTTCGAGTCCCAACACCAGTACATGGCCACCCTGCATGAAGACCGAAAGAACGGGCAGAAAACCATTTACCTCAAGGGTTCCGCAGAGCGGGTCCTTGCTGCCTGCCGCAGCCGCCTCCTTGCAGACGGCACCGAAGAAGCCCTGGACATCGCCTCATTGACCCAGGAAGCCGACACCATGGCCGGTGAAGGATTTCGTCTCCTTGCCCTCGCCCGTCGTCTCGCCGATCCTTTCCAGAACACCCTTTCTCACGATGACGTCCAGAAAGACCTGACTTTTTTGGGGTTTCAGGGCATGATTGACCCCCCTCGTCCCGAAGTTCCTAGGGCCATCGAAACCTGCCATAAGGCCGGCATCGAGGTGAAGATGATCACCGGAGACCACCGTCTCACCGCCTTTGCTATCGCCCGGAAAATCGGCATTGTGAAAGATCCCCACAGCTCTACCCCGGCGGTCTTAGAAGGCAAAGACCTGGCCCAGCTCTCCGATGAAGAGCTGGTTACCGCAGCCGAGAAAACCTCGGTTTTTGCTCGAGTCGTTCCCGAGCAAAAACTCCGTCTGGTGCAAGCTATCCAGGCCCGGAAAAACGTTGTCGCTATGACCGGAGACGGGGTAAACGATGCTCCTTCGCTCCGACAGGCTGACATCGGTGTGGCGATGGGAATGACCGGTGTGGACGTCGTCAAGGAAGTCGCCGACATGGTTATCGTCGATGACAACTTTGTTACCATTGAGGCGGCAGTAGAAGAAGGACGGGGAATCTACGACAACATCAAAAAATTCATCACCTGGACGCTACCCACCAACGTTGGCGAAGGCCTGGTAATCCTCACCTCGGTTATCGTCGGCAGTATACTCCCCATCCTCCCTGCCCAGATTCTGTGGGTTAACCTGACTACCGCCATTCTTCTCGGGATGACTCTGGCTTTTGAACCAAAGGAACCGGGAATCATGGAGCGTCCCCCTCGAGATCCCAAAGAACCTCTTTTGACCCCAAATCTTGCTTTCCGGATATTCCTTGTCGGCGCCATCCTCTGCCTTGGAGCCCTGAGCCTCTTTTTCCTGGCGATACACTCAGGAAGAACGGAAGAAATTGCTCGAACCATTGCCGTCAACTTCTTTGTGGTGGGCGAACTCTTTTATCTCTTTAACTGCCGTTCCCTGTACTACCCGTTCACTAAAATCGGCGTCCTGAGTAACCCCCCACTCCTTCTCGGCGCCTCGGTTATGGTGGTGCTCCAGCTGCTTTACACCTATCTCCCCCTCATGCACACCCTCTTCCAGAGTCAACCCATCACCGCACTCGACTGGCTTTCCGTCTGCGCGCTCAGCGCTCTTCTCTACGGTATCATCGAACTGGAAAAGACTCTGAGACGTTCCAGGAGAAAATAAATGCACCCTTTCCGGTGATGCTATGCGCATCAAGGTTACACCGAGGACGGGATGGGAATCCGCATCCTCTACCGGGTAGGCGAAAGAATGCTCGGCATCGAAGAAGCACTCCTTGAAGGACAACCCTGGCAGATCTTCGTGGAATACGATAACGGCTTACAGGTATGGGTGAACCTGCACCCCACCGAAAACTGGCTGGCAAATCTTCCCCAATCCCCCTCCTGGGCTGACTTCAGCGTTCTGGTGGATGGGAAGCGAAAAGACGGCGTGGGGAAAGTGGATGCACGTTTTTATCTTCTGCCAGGAAACGGCTAGCTGGCGGCAGAGTTTTCAACGGAAAGTACTCCGGAAAAATCCCATCACTCTCCCAGTTCCCCATAATCCACCTCCAGCCCATCGTCCACCTTCCTGTAGAATACGCTCTTTGCTTCGATGTGTTCCGGTAGTAACGCTTTCACCTTATAAGTATGGGGCTTTATAGAAACCGGCATATCCCCGATGTACCCGTCTATCCCCCTCGACTCTTCCTCAGGTCTCGCCAGCCGATAATTTGTTCCGAGAAGCTCGGTACCCTTTTTGAGGATCGCCTCCCGAAACCGCAAGCCGGCGAAGGTTTTGGGGGAGAAGTGATGATGAGGCGCACAGATTCATCCGCTACCTCTCTCATCCACCTGGAATCCCCGATGATAATGCGGTGCACGGTCTTCGCTGCAGGTTGACCCAATCCTTCCTTCTCATGGAAAACCACCAATCCTTCCTTCTCATGGAAAACCATAGGCCCGGAATATTTTTCTAATCTCACCCGACCATACTCCCCGTCATCACCTCATATTACCATAACAACGCCATCAATTCCCGCCACGAAGCGATCCCACTCCACCGGTGTTCGCCAAATTTTAAAGCGGCTACCAATTCCTCTTAAAAATCCGCAGAATCTGTACCTTCCGAATCTCCTATCGCTTTCCGGAAAAAATCTTCCTCAGTTTGAATCCAGGGAGCATCGAAAACCAGCTCCCCATAGAGAAGCTCTTCGTAGCAGGATTTACAGAGATATGCCCCACAGTATTCCTCCATCCACCGCACCGGAATCCATCTTCCGCATCGCTCACAGAGAAACGACGTCTCCCCATACTCCGTCGGATTAAATTCCCTTATAAAATCTTTCTCCCACATATCCCATTCTTCTCGCACCGGACGCGCACCCCCAGCGTTTCGGCATGGTTAAAATACCTTCATATCTCTCTCCACTTCGATTATAAACAAAGGAAAGCCGAAAAGAAAAGGGCGCTCACGCAACGCTGGGGGAACCCTCGAGAAAAGAGGAAAGAAAAAGAGACAAAGACAATAAGGATGCTAAAGCATCCTCGCAGTGATTTTTTGAGGGTTGTCACTGCAAGCCTCGTTTTTTCGCCTGGCGAAGCAGTCTCGCTTTTCCCACCCCGGTTTGTCACTGCGAACTCGTATTCTCGTCTGTGAAGCAGTCCCGTCTTTCCCCCAAAGGGCGTCACCGTATATTAAATTTGCAGTAACTCATTTATTTAATGTGTTATTTAATATAATGGAAGAGTAGAAGAAAGAAAAAAGAGAAGGTGAGATAAGGACGTGAGTTGTCTTGGTCTATGGAAAGAAGACCGCTCAGCTTGATGTCCCTCGCCTTCCCCTCTCCCAAGGCTTGGGAGAATGAGGCCAGAGAGCCTGAATGGTTGCACGATGAGAGCCGGTGAGAGGAAAAAGAGAAAGAAAAGGAGGAACAACCATGGGTAGAAAGCTCGTCGTGGGAATCGATGTGGGAAAGGAGCAGTATGCGGTGAGTGTTTTCGATGGGAGGAAATACCCCTTCCAGGGTTTCACCCCTGCCCATCCGGAGACCTTTCTGAAGAGAATTACTCCCCATCTTCCTGAGGATAGGGAAGTTCTCTTTGTAATGGAAGCCACCGGTGTCTATTCCCTGAAACTGGCGCTGTTTTTGGTGAAAAAGGGATACCAGGTGAGTGTGGTGAATCCCTTTGTAGTGAAAGACCGATCCAGCTGACTCCAAGATCATCGCCCAGTTCGGTTTCTTTGCTTCCCTCTCTCCCTTCCATCCCCAGGAGGAGAAAGCCTACCACCTCCGGCAGGTCTTGAAAGCCATCGAGGATTACCAAAAACGGAGAACCGAAATCCTCAACAAACTGGAAATCCTCCACCACCATCCCTTCCTCCAACCGAGAATCCGCAAACTCTATGAGCGAGAACTCCGGCATATCGAAGAAACCCTGAAAGACCTGGAGAAAGAAGCTGAAAACCTGGCTATGGAGTATGCTCCCAGGGAGTATGAGCTTTTACAAACCATTCCCGGAGTGGGAAAACGACTGGCCGGCGCTATCCTGGGAATCCTCTCTCCCCTCACCCGCTTTGAAAGCAGTAAAGAGCTCTCCAGTTTCCTGGGCCTTGCTCCCCAGATAGACCAGTCCGGAAAGAGAAAAGAAGGCTTCCGAGTAAGAGGGGGAATCCCCTTTTGCGGAAGCTCCTCTACCTTGCTTCCCTCAGTGCTTCTCGGTTTAACAGGCAGTGTAAGCTCCTCTATGAACGTCTGGTAACCCAGGGAAAACCCAAGAAAGTAGCTTTGATTGCGGTAGCCAATAAACTTCTCAAACAGATTTTTGCTATCCTAAGAAGTGGGATTCCCTATGATCCCCATTACTTAGAGAAAAAAAGAAATGTTGTGACTCAGGGGGCTTGACTTTTAACACAGAACATTGCGAACCTCGTATTTTCGTTTCCGAAGCAATCTCTCCCCCCTTCGTCGCTGCGAACCTCGTATTTTCGTTTCCGAAACGGTCTCTCTTTTCACCCCTATCGCTTCAGCGTCTCGTATTTACCTTTACGTCACCCTGAATTTATTTCAGGGTCTCGTTTTGAGATGCTGAAACAAGTTCAGCATGACGGAGTGGTAGCGTCACCCTAAACACCAAA
>Ga0209809_1000291_pt1 | contig 47477 bp, 41 predicted proteins | sample YNPMSTMetaG_FD_186172 | JGI IMG/M metagenome (GOLD analysis project Ga0209809, IMG submission 186172) | Anoxygenic and chlorotrophic microbial mat microbial communities from Yellowstone National Park, USA - YNP MS-T MetaG (SPAdes) (version 2) ...
TTCGTCCCGATGAACTCGGCACCCTCTCGAATATAACTGAGCGCCCGACTCATTTTCCGGAAGTGAAACTTCCGATCCATCCCCACCACCACAAAATCAACCTTTCCCCGCGACGCCAGATGAAGACCACAGTTTCGCAACTCCTTTTTGAGACCTTCTTCTCCGATCACATAAACCCGGGCTCCGGGGTGATTTTCGCCCAGATACTTCGCCACCGTAAACGCCGAAGTCACCATTTCCTCGGGAAAGGCCTCGATACCCATCTTCAGGAGTTTTTCCACATACTCTTCCCTGGTGAGAAAGGTATTATTGGAGAGAAAGGCAATCCGGTAATGGTGGTCTCGCAAAAACTCCACAAATTCCCGTCCCCCCGGGATGGGTTTATTCAGCAAATACAACACACCATCCAGATCCAGAACAAAGTTTTTAAAGCCCTTCAAGCAAGCTGCCTCCATTCCCGAAATCATTAGATAACAATGATACAAAAAAAGCCAAACGAAGTCAAAAACAGGAGGGTAGGGAAAATACGGAGAAAATCAAAAAGATACCGAAAGTCGTCCTAAAGTCGAGAAAACCTTCCAAATCCAGGCCGATCCTCAACGAGTCAATGCAACACCATTAATCAGGCTGGGAAACCAACCACCTGGCCACTTCCACATCGGTAACTAGGTCCGTAATCCACTTCCCTCGTAAAGCGCCCAGAATCGTTTCTTTCTTTTCCAATCCCCCGGCCATACCGATAATCCTCTTAGCGTTGCGTCTTAACCTTTCAAGGTTTATGGCAATTCTTCTCGAATCCAGAGCACTTTTGATGATTTTGCCCTGCACGTCAAAGAAGGTACCACAAATGGCCCCGACGGCCTTTTTCTCGGCCAGTTCCTCGATTTCATCAGGACGAAAATCACCCGTTTCAATCAGAAGACTGGTTTCCCGTTTGATACCTCCTATACCGACCAGAGCCATGTCTACATTTTCTGCCATCTCCAGGATCTCTCGGATTCCACCGTCCTGAAGAAATACTTCCCGACTGGTAGAATCCCTGGCAAAGGCAGGAGCCAGAAGATAAAAGGGCTCTCCCCCCAGGTGTTTACTGAAAGAACGCACCAGCTCAATAGCAAGCGTTTTCCAGCGCCGACCACCGTAACTCCCCATCATCTGAACAATTTTCAAATCAGGAAAATCAAGAAAGGGTAAGTAATTAAGGAATTCCCAGAGAGTCCTTCCATAGGCAACCCCGATACTGGTATAAGAATGCGACTCCAGGCATGTTTTCAAAAAATTCGCCGCCACCTGTGCAATTGCCTTAGTGACCCGTTCGGTCCCGCTATCGTACACCTCAGCCACTACGGCATCTTTAAGGGCAAACTTCTCTTTTAGCTTCGACGAGAGTTCTCGATCGATCTCACCGGTTTTTCTGATCCTGATTTCCACCAGTCCGAGTTCTTTAGCCCTCTTAAGGGTTCGAAAAACCTTCTGGGGAGAGATTCCCATAATTTCGGCTATCTTCCCCTGGTTCAGGTCAAAAAGGTAGTATAACTCTGCTACCTTAACCACCATATCAATGTCTCCCAGGGATTTTTTCCTTCGCGCCAAAGATTTCTAACCATCCTTCTTTAAGGTTGCCTTATAACATTCTTTCCAGTTCTTCCAGTACCCTTTTCACTTCTTTCTCCAGTTCTTCTTTCTGTACGGCACTCAAGCCTACAAGGGGTTTTCGAGGAAACATCCCCTCGAACCCGAAGAGATCCATTGCCGCCTTGACACCACTGACTCCAAATTTGCCTGAAACCAAGGAATTTAATCTAACAATCTTACGGTGAAATTGCAAGCCCTGCTCCAGATTTCCCTCCACAGCCAGAGAAAATAACCGACAGCATATATCAGGGAAAACATTAGCCAGAGAAAGAACTCCGCCGACGGCCCCCAAAAGCATAGCCGGGAAGAAGAAATCCGCCGATCCAGCCAGAACCCAGAAATCCTCCCCCAGAGAAGCTGTAATGTAAGCATCATAGTTACCCTTAGAACTGTCTTTCACACCGAAAATTCTGGAATGCTTGCTCGCTCTGGAAATCAGGGTGGGAGACAAACACACGTTATTCGCCACCGAGGGGTTATTATAAAGCAAGACCGGCGTATCAATGCTCTCGGCAACCTCGGAAAAATAGCCGAACAAAGTATCGTCGTTCATCCTCTTAGCGAAAAAAGAAGGAGGCATCAAGCTGATAAAATCTACCCCCAGATGCGAAAGTTCCCGAGCAAGCTTAATGGATTCCACGGTTGACTCGCAACTTGCTCCTGCAATAACCACTTCACCTGAACGAGACGACAAAACTACCTCAACAATTTCGATTTTCTCTTCGTAACTCAGACTTCTAAATTCTCCATTTGTACCCAAAACGAAATATCCCCTCAGAGGAGTTCGACCCATCTTTTGCACATTTCTCTTCAGCGCTTCAAAGTCAATTTCTCCTTCCTCATTAAAAGGTGTAACGATCGGAGCAAAAACACCACTCAATTTTTCCTTGATAGCAAGAGCATTCATGACCGGACCTTCCTTTCTCTGTCCTCCAGAGTCCTAATCAAGTTTTCCACCGCCTTTATTGCCACTCGCTCACTGCATTCCCTGGTCAGACCAGCAACATGAGGGGTTAAGATGATGTTTTCTAAAGAGAAGAGTGCGTGATTTGTCGGGGGAGGCTCTTCCGTGAAAACGTCGGTTGCGGCACCAGCAATCCATTTCTCCTGGAGGGCCATGCAGAGGGCATACGTATCAACCACGGCACCTCGAGAAACATTAATCAAAAAAGCCGTGGGCTTCATACATTTCAATTCCTTTTCTCCAATCATCCCCCTCGTGTGCTCATTTAAGGGAGTATGCAAAGAAACAAAGTCACTTTCTCTCAACAAATCACCAAGGCTATTCATCCTTTCTACAGGCAATCCGAATTCCCCCTCGACAAAAGGGTCATAAAATAAAACCCTCATCCCCAAACCCAGAGCCAACCGCGCCGTCTCCCTCCCGATAAGACCGAAACCCACCACACCCAGAGTCTTTCCTTGAATCTCAAAGGTCCGATAAGCATAGCGAATGTCCCATTCGCCTTTGCGAACGCGTCTATCAAAATCAAAGAGATTCTTTGCCAAAGCAAGAACAAAAGCTATGGTATGCTCTGCTACCGAAAGGGCGTTGGCTCCCTCCACGTTGAAAACTTCGATGCCCTTTTTTCGTGCATACGCCACATCAATGTTGTCCAGACCTGCTCCGACTCGAGAAATCACCTTCAATCGAGGCGCAATCTCCAAAAGTTCTCGGTGCACTTTAAACCCACTTCTCACCAAAAGAACGTCAACTTCTGCAATTACCTCTTTAACCTTTTCCATATCCGGAGAAGACAAAACGATGACTTCAAATCTTCCGCTCTTTTCCAAAAGTTCCATGCCAGCCCGAGCTATGGGCTGAGGAAGTAGGACCTTCCATCTATTCACCAATGTTTCTAACCTCCCTCTTTATTCCTGAAAATTACTCAAGGTCTTGAAAGTAGATTTCAGAGTACCGTACAGTGACCTGTAGAGCTCAAAGAACTCTCTATAGACTTTCACATTTTCAGGAGTAACCTGGGTTTTTGTTTCGACCTTAACACATGAAGCCGCATCTCGTACCGAAGACCAAAAACCAGATCCTACCCCAGCCAGAATCGCAGCTCCATAACTTCCTCCCTCTTCTCCGTGCTCCACGGTAATCACTTCGGAATTAAAAATGTCAGCATGGAGTCTTCGAAACAAGCTGCTCTTTGCTCCCCCACCAGAAATCCTGATTTGCGAAATGGTAAAACCCAATTGTTCCATGCGGTTGTATACATCACGCAGGCTGAAGACAATCCCTTCAAAAACACTTCGCACCACATCGTTGCGGGAGTGATGGAGGCCAAAACCCAGGAGAACCCCCCGAGCATCAGGATCAGCATGAGGACATCTTTCGCCAATGAGATAAGGGAGAAAAAGAATTCCCCGAGCCAAGGGCTGGGAGAGTTCTCCCTCATCGTTGAGCATTTCGTAAACCGATTTTCCCAACCATCGCGAGGTTTCTTTTTCCATACCACCAAATACATCCCTAAACCACCGCAAAGAGCCGCCAGCAGCCAGGGTCGTCCCAAACACAATCCAGCTCTGAGGCATGGCATTGCAGAAAAATTGTAGAGTCCCGCCGGGGTTTTCCAGAAACCTATCCGAAGCCACTGCTACGATGCCTGCTGTACCCAAAGTGATACTGAGAATACTGGAGTCCACCGCTCCTACCCCAATATTCTGAACCACGGCGTCTCCTCCTCCACCAAAGACGGGAACACCGGCTCTTAAGCCAATTTCACCGGCAACATTTCCTTTTACATACCCAGTTTTTTCAGAAGATTCAAAGGCGGGTGGAAACATGGAGAGAGAAAGCCCCAGAGCTCTAATAAGTTCGGTTGCCCATGTTCTTTCTCTTACATTGAACAATCCTGTACCAGAGGCATCTGTCACATCGGTCGCAAAATCGCCCGTCAATCTAAATCGAATGAAATCCTTGGGACATAAAAATCTATCCGCCTTCTGAAACACTTGAGGCTCGTTATCCCTAACCCAGAGAATCTTGCTTCCTGTATACCCAGGCAACATCACATTGTTGACCATCTTCAAGAATCCATCTTCTCCACCCACTGCCTCGTAAGCTTTGGAACAGTAAGGAGCACTCCTCTGGTCGTTCCACATAATACAGGGCCTGAGCACTTTTCCATCTTTATCTAACAGAACCAGACCGTGCATCTGGCCAGTTAAGCCTATACCCTCGATGATGTAACCACGCTCTTCCACTTTCTGTGAAACATTTCGTAGCGTGGTTTTCACCGCTTTCCACCAGTCCTCAGGATCCTGCTCAGACCAACCTGGCAAAGGGGTAAATACCGGGTACTCCACCAACGAAACTGCCAGCACCTCACCATGGGCATCAATCGCCAGCGTCTTACAGCTCGAAGTGCCAATATCCACACCCACCACACAGGGCTTTTTATTCATCTCCAATCACTCCTCACAAGGTCTTCCGCTTTCATCGTCAAAACTCTACTTTAATGTGCTTCGTTTCTAAGTACGAAAGAATACCTTCTGGGCCCAGGTCAGTCCCGAAACCACTTTCTTTCCACCCTGTGTAGGGAGCATAAATCGTGGCCACATCCACATTGTTCAGACCCACATTGCCACACTCCAGACCCATACAAACCTGTCGAGCCTGATTGAGGCTTGAAGTGTACACATACGCTGCTAAACCATACCGGGTCGAATTTGCCCAATTTAGAACCTGATCGATGCTTTCAAAAGGCATGATTCCTACCACCGGCCCAAAGGTCTCCTCTTTCATCACCAGCATGTCGTGATGAACATCTATGATGACCGTGGGCTCAAAATAATAACCTTTGTGGTACTTCTCCCCCTCAGGCTTTTTCCCTCCTACCACAACCCTGGCACCTTTGGCAAGAGCATCTTCCACATGCGCTTTTACGCCCTCTAATGCGTGAAGACTCACCATGGGGCCTAAATCCACATCTTCAACCAAGCCATTACCAATTTTGAGTTTTTTGGTCTCTTCCACAAACATGGCCACATACTTCTCAAAAATGGAGTTTTCTACATAAATACGATTTACTGCGTTGCAGACCTGCCCCATGTTGCGGAAAGATCTTCTGACACCACCTTTGACGGCCTTCTCCAGATCCGCGTCTCCGAACACAATGAGCGGACATTGACCCCCCAGTTCCAAGGTCACCCGCTTCACACCCTCGGCACAGTAACTCATGATCTTCTTGCCCGCCTCAGTCGAACCGGTAAAACTCACCTTCCGCACCAGAGGATGCAAAACCAGTTCTTTTCCCACCACCGACCCTGCACCGGCAATCCCATTAACAACCCCTTTTGGAAAACCAGCCCTCATAAAACACTCCAGAAACATAAGGGGAGAAAAAGGTGTCTCGGAGGGAACCTTAGCCACTACCGTACAACCAGCCGCCAGCGCCGCTCCTACCTTCCACGAAAGGAGCTGGACCGGATAGTTCCAGGGAGTAATTGCAGCCACTACTCCTATCGGCTGTCGCACTACGATACTACTTAAATTATTCTTATTTAAAGGAATGATTTCCCCAAATACCCGCTTTCCTGCCTCAGCAAAATACCTCAAAACCTCAGCCGAACCCTTTACCTCACCGACGGCTTCCTTAAGGGGCTTACCTTCTTCCGCAGTCATAATTCGTCCTATCTCTTCCGCCTTTTTTTCCACCTCGAGCGCCGCTTTCTCCATTAATTGTGCTCTTTCAAAAGGACTTTTCTCTGACCACTCCTTAAAAGCCTCCGCCGCCATCTTAACTGCTTCATCAACCTGAAAAGGAGAAGCCACTGCTACTTCCCCTATTTTTTCTTCGGTAGCCGGGTTAATCACCTCGATATATCGTCCCTCGGAAGAATCGACCAGCTCACCATTGATAATCATTAATTGTTTGATCACGATTTCCTCACTCCTTCTTTTGCCCCTCGATTTTCCCGGTAACCCACAGAATCACCAGCGGTAAAATCCCGGTATTGTAGGTAACGTGATATTTGCCTGGCTCAACATAAAAGGCATCCCCTTCGGAAATGGAAAACTTTTCATCTTCAATTTCCATTTCCCCTCTACCACTCAAGACAAAATAAACTTCTTCCTCAGAATGAGAGTGACCGGTGGTCTTCCCTTCCGGATATACAATGGTATATCCCAATTTCAAGACCCGAGAAGGAGAATTTTCGGGATCGATAAGCCAGTACGTATCACGAAGAGTCTCTCCTTTCTTACTCTGAGCAAGGTGTCGAAAAGAACGTTCACAGGTGTCTGGTTGCATCTCGTGAAGATTGACTCGAAAAGCCATTTTATGATCACCTCTCACAAGAATTTTGGTCTAACTACAAAATGAGTTGCTCTTCCTCAAAGAGTCGGATTACCGAAGGAGCAAAGTAGAGCCACACCGTTTCTCCCTCATGATATCTTTCCTGAGCAGGAACAAGCGCTTTTGCCTCACTTCCCGACACATCTTCTAGCTCTACGGTGAGCACCGTCCTATCTCCCTGGAACTCAACGACTTTTACCACACCCGAAATAGTGTTTCCTCTACTCCCCTCTCTATCAACTTCGATCTGCTGAGGGCGAACACCTATGGTGATCTCCGTACCGACGTACCGTTCCGGCACCGAATGAGGCTGAAGAGAAAAGATTTTTTTCCCGTCAGAAGTAGGAATAATAACCTGCTGGGGGGTTTCAACCCTTCCGGGAATAAAATTCATGGTTGGCTCACCGATGAAGTAGGCCACAAACTTGTTCGCCGGGCGATTCCAGACCTCCTCTACCGTCCCAATCTGTTGTAACTGACCCTCGTTAATGATGAGCAGACGATCGCACAGAGAAATAGCCTCTGCTTGATCATGGGTGACGTAAATCGTTGTCAAACCCAGTTCATCATGGAGATGACGAATTCGAGCCCGGATTTCATGTCGCACCCGCTGGTCCATGTGTGACAAAGGTTCATCAAGAAGGGTGACGTTGGGCTTCCGCACCAGAGCTCGAGCCAACGAAATACGTTGCTGAATCCCACCTGCTAGCGAACCAGGTAGTTTTTTGAGGTAAGGTCCCAGTTCCAGCATATCGGCAATAAATTTCACCTTCTCGTCTACATCTTTCCCTTTCATACCTCTGGCTCGAAGCGGAAAAGCAATATTTTCGTAGACGTTGAGTCGGTAGTAAAGAGCGTACGATTCAAAGGCCAGGGCTATGTTTCTCTCCGCGGGACCAAGATGATTGACGACTTTCCCATCGAAGCGAATTTCTCCTTTACTGATTTCCTCTAACCCTGCCAGCATCCTCAAAGTGGAACTCTTTCCACCCCCCGAAGGACCCAAAATTGCCAGAAATTCTCCATGGTTACAGGTAAAGGTCAAATCCCGAACCGCAACGACGTTACCGCGCGGATATATTTTCCACACACTCTCCACATCGACCCTGCTCATTTCTCGGAACTCCCTTCTTTCGAAATCTCCACCGTTTTCCTATAGAAAAACACCCGTTCAGGATCGAAAACAAGCCAAACCTTCTCCGATTTCTGATACCTGCAGAAACCGGTAGTCCGCACGTACAGGAAGACATCCTTCAAACGGAAAGTAACTACGCTGCTTTCATTTTCATGAATGATGGCATAGATTGGCAACGGAAAGGAGTTCTCTGAGGTTTTCGTTACATCCAGATAAATATGCTCCGGTCTGATACCCAAACGGACTATTTTCTTCCCATTTTCTTCGGTCGAAACTTTCATAGCTTTTTCAAGTAAATCACCTTGAAGCTCAAAAATAAAATCACTGCTCTGAAAAACAGTTCTCCCGTTTTGTGTTACCAGGATACCATCGATAAAATTCATAGGAGGGTCACCGACCAGTCTTCCCACAAAATCGGTCTTCGGATAGTAATAGATTTCTTCGGGTAATCCCTCCTGTTCCACCATGCCTCTCCGTAAAACCACCATTCGGTCCGAAAGAGCGAGCGCCTCGCGAAAATCGTGGGTCACGTAAATTATGGTGCTTCCGTACTTCTGAGCAAATTCCTTAAGGAGGGTCTGGGTAGAAAACTTCAGTTTGGCATCAAGGTGAGCAATGGGTTCATCAAGAAGATATACCTCGGCTCTACGCACCAGGGCCCTAGCCAGAGATACCCGCTGCTTTTGGCCACCACTTAGATTCTGTGGCAATCGATCCAGAAGTTTATCGATACCGAGAAAGCCAGTAATCTCCTCCACTCTCCTTCGTTCCTCCTCAGAAGTCAACTTCATCTTCCAGCGTGGCGCTCGAAGGGGAAAAGCCACGTTATCATAAACGTTCATATGAGGATAGAGATTATAGGTTTCAAAAGCCATGGAAACGTTCCTTTCCTGAGGAGGAAGCTCGTTCACCACCCGTTCACCAAAATAAATCTTTCCCGAAGTGATACTTTCGATCCCAGCAATCATTTTTAGTATGGTGGTCTTCCCTGCCCCAGTAGGACCGAGGATGGAAAAGAATTCTCCTTCCTTACAGGTAAAACTTACGCCCCGAACCGCCATCTTTTTGCCATACATCTTGACCACATTTTCAAGTCTGACATCTGCCATGGTTACTCCTCTCCTTCTTCCTCTTCTTCCTCAATCGGTCTGGGACCAAACTTAAAAAGCAGCAGGGCAAAAACAGTAGCAGCGATGGTGCCAATCCACAAAGGAACAAATTTCTCTACAAACTTCAGCCAAAGAAAGTGAAAAAAGATCCAGGAAAGAATTGACCAGAAAAACCAATCCCCAGTTGACATTCTTGGTAGCATTCCCTTCACCTCAACCTTTCACTGCCCCGAAAGTCAGCCCGCGAATGATGTAACGTTGCATAAACCAGGCAATAACCAAGGTGGGCAAAATCGCTATGGCTGCCCCCGCTGCCATAGGTCCATACTGCACTTCGATTGAGCCCCAGAATGAGGAAATGAGAACAGTCACCGGTCTTGCCGCTACTCTGGTAAAGAGGAAACTAAAAAGAAACTCATTCCAGGACCACACCAAGCAAAAGACCGCGGTTACCGCTAACCCTGGCCGGACTAAAGGCATCACAATCTTGCGAAAAATGTCCACTCGACTGTACCCATCAATCATGGCCGCCTGTTCCAGTTCTTCGGGAATCTCTTTAAAAAACCCATACAGGAGAAACGTAGCAAATGAAGTATTAAAGTAAATATGGAGCAGTGTTAGCCCAAAACGGGTATCCAGAAGTCCAAGATTACGATACAAGACAAAAAAGGGTATGGCCGCCACCACTCCGGGAAACATCCTGGTAGAGATAGTGGTAAAGAGAAGGTGTCCTCGGCCGGTATTCCAGCGAGCAAAACTATATGCTGCAAGCGCTGATATCGCCAGTACCACCAAAGTGCTTGTAGTACTGATGATAATGGTGTTTACAAAATTTGGCCAGAAGGGGAATTCTCGGAAAAGACGCTGGAAATTTTCCGAAGTAAACTTAAAAAAAACCAGCTTTTTCACATCAGTAGTAAAAATATCGTTGGGAGATTTAAACGCCGTCAGGTATATCCAAGCAAGGGGAGCCACAATGATGAAAAGTACAGACAAGGTGATAATCCAAAAAATGATTTTTCCGAATCTACCCACTCTGCACACCTCTCCTTTACTTTGTTCCACCAAGGGCTTTCATCAGAATTCGGAACATTATGGCACATATGGCCATAGTGAGAACCAGAGAAAAAATGGCCATGGTAGAACCATAACCAATATCGAAATAAATAAAAGCCGTCCGATATACCATCCAGTCAAGCAGCTCAGTCTGTACCCCACCGCGAGTTGTTCCGTAGAGTGGATCAAAAAGACGTATGAGCCACATGGTTCTCAACACCACGACAATCATGATGAGCGGGCTGAGCATAGGCAAAGTTAATCTTCTAAAAGTGTACCACGGCGAAGCGCCATCAACTCTTGCCGCCTCGAAAACGTCCTTCGGTAAGCTCCTTAACCCCGCTACCAGCACAAAGGTCGCGAAAGGAAACCACTGCCAGATAGTTATAAAACAGATAGAATAAAGGGCTCTTTCCGGAGACCACCAGTAAATCTTATTAAGGCCCAGAGACTGCAACACAATGTTCACGGCCCCAAAATCGTATTCAAACATGAAATTCCATAAAAGAGACAAAATAAGAGGGGCAACCAAAAGTGGTAAGAGCGCAAGACCACGCACCACATTTTCCCCCCTAAATTCCCGGCTCCACAAAAGAGCAAGTCCCAAACCAATCAAGAGCTCACAGACGATGCAAATGATGAGTACCTTAAAAGTCTGATACAGGGATTCAAGAAATGCCTTATCATTCAGCAATTGTCGATAATTCTGTGCACCGACGTAGAGAGCATCTCCCCGCATTCCCCACTGATGAAAAGAATAGTAAGCACAATAGAGCAGAGGATAAACCATAAAAATCCCCAGAAGGATAATGAGGGGAATAAGGAGAGTCCACTTAAAGTACCGCTCACTGGTAAGCGTTTCCCAAATCGTTGATTTTCTTGTCAGCCCATATCCTGCTACCGTTCCATAGGTAATCTCTTCTCTCATCTTTATTCCTCCACTTCTCTCTTCCAGCGCCCCAGTATGTTCCTCGGGGCGCTGGAAGAACTTTATTCCTTATTCTTCCCTTATCGGAACAGTGTCAAACTTCGATGTCAATTCGATGGTCTTCGCCACAACTTCCTGAACGCATTCATCAATGGTTACCTGGTCTGCCATGGGCTTATGGAGAGCATTCATCTGCATCTCATACACCTTTCCACCAGCCCTGGTATTGAAGTACCAGTAATTATCTACATATGGAGCTTGATTCTTCCAAACATCTACCAGATAACTGCAGGTAAGACCAAGAGGATATTCGGTCTCGGGAGTGTGAAACTCCGGGTCGAGTAAGAGGTCCATCCGAGCGGAGAACTGTCCACCCTCTTTCATGAGAACTTTTTGCAATTCGTAAGATGAGATGTAACGCACCAGCCAGTACGCTGCTTCGGGGTTCTTACTCGCCTTTGCCACGCCCAGAGACCAGGCCCCGGTATAAGGTTGACCACCAATGGTGGGATAGACCCCCAATCGACCATCGGGAACATGCTGTTTTAAAAGGTCCGCAGTCCAGGTAAAGAGACTGGCAAACTGGTGAGGCTGGATAATGGCATAGCCTTCTCCCTGCTGTGCGCAGGCAAAGTCAAAATTGGCAGTCAAGCAACCGGCAGGAGCAAACTTGAGTAAGTTTTTATATTCCGTCAGAGCTTCTTTAAGGATTTCTTTGTCTTTGGCAGTAATGACGAATTCCTTCAGGCTTCCATCTTCATTTCTCACCACGGTAGCATAATCGCCACCCTTACCCCAGATCCTGCAGCTTATCTCGTCGTTAATCTGGTACGCACCTGCCATCATGGCTACGCCATAGAGGTCGTGTTCCAATGGTTGTCCTTTCAACAACTCTCCTTTCTTACGAGTGAAAAATTCAGCCTGATCGTACAACTCCTTTTCGGTAGCAGGAGGCTTCAGATCATATCCATACTTAGCTTTGAAGTTTGCCTGTTCCGTGGGATCATCGTAAACGTCCTGGCGGATGAACATACCCATGTGATAGGTATAGAAAGGCAACACTTTCTGCTCCCCGTAGGCCTGTCCACAACGCAAAAGGACCGGTGAAATATTCTGAATATCCTCCTGAAACCCTGCAACACCATTGGGATCGTATTGAGCAGCGAGTTCTTCCAGGTTGAAGAGGTAATCTGACCATTCACAGGTCCAGGAAGTCTCCACGTAAACTACATCGTAGTAGCCGGTCCCGGCCATCAGTTCCACATTTTCTTTGGAATAGACTACCGGTGAGGCCACTCGTTCGATATTTACCTTCACTCCAGTTGCAGTTTCAAACTGCTTGATATACTCAATAACTTTATCCCAGGCCGCACCAGTTTCAACCATCATGTTAATAGCTTTTTTATTCTTGATTTCGGGAATGTTCTTCAATCCAAATTTTTCCTGGGCAAAGCCAGAGAATACCAAACCAAAGCTGAAAACCACAACCATGGCAATACCTATTATCCAACGAATCTCATTGCGCTTCATTGTTCTTCCTCCTTCTTACTAAAAGCCAAGTTTCAGGTTTCACGGTACTTGCACCAACAATTTCTAACCCCAAAGAATCTCCAGTGTGCGAAAATCGTCGCTCTCTCTATCACCTCCCTCGTACAACCCTGCACGGTCAAATCGCCCTCGGGACAGCCTCTCCGATCCGGAAAGTACGTTGGACTCCTTCGGGCACATACGTTTCCTCTATCGGAGCAACTTTTCGATTTTGTCCATGGCTTCCGAGAACTCGTTCAAGTTATATTGCTGGGCACCCGAAGCTTCTATTTCCTCCATCGAAAACCCATCTGCAATGAGACTCCGGTGAGCAAATTCAATTCCATAAAGTTTGGTCTCCAGAGAAGAGGGAACCTCCAGAGGCATCGCCGACCGTTCTTCCCGAAGAAGGGTAACTCCCCACTCGATTGCTTCGGGATTCATGGTAACCACGATGGGCAACTTGGAAAGTTCCTCAAGATGCAGGTATGCTCTTCCAGGACCTTTTCGAGTAGAACATACCAGAACCTTGGTAGGGGCACCGAGATTCCGCACTTCCTCAACCGCCTTTTTAGCCATCAGAATGCCAAACCAGCGCAGTTCCTCTTCCTGCAGGAGGACTCCGGTGTTTTTCTCTTCCAGTTCGGGAGAAGCTTCCCAGCGACCGATCATCATGGTGATCACCGATCTCCAGCCACTGTAATCGATACCCCGAATCCTGCCTTTCTCCACCCCTCTTTTAATCGCTCGAGCCACGTGGACCACTTGCGGTACACAAAAGCAGGATGTGACGTTGATCGGAACCCCAAGACTCACCAGTTCCTCTATAACCTCGATTCCAGCTCTGGTAGCGGGTATTTTAATCATCACGTTGGGGCTCATCCGAGCAAGTTTTAAAGCCTGATATTTCATCGCTTCTCTATCTTTGCTGAAACGCGGGTCAACCTGCACACAGACGAAACCAAACTGCCGTCCCCGTCGGTAGAAGTTTGAGAGGAACTTATCGGTACCGAGCTTTCCCACCATCCAGTACAAATCAAACCAGGAATTTGCCTCACCGGTAGCATTCCTGAATTGTTCGCCCCATTCTCTCACTTTCTCTACCACCTGGGGAAAAGACTGGAGGAACTTTAACACCAGAGGAGGATTAGTGGTTACCCCATCAAAAAAGAAAAACCCACCTTCATTATGGGACATCCATTTCTTCATTTCTCGGATAGAATCGTCGTCAAATTTCTTTTCCTGCAATTGAGCCAGAAAAACCCGGAAAAAACCTGGATGGGCATCCCACCATAGTTCCAGATTTCTATTTCTCTCCTTTAATTTCCTCAACACCACCGGTTTAACGGTTATTTTCTCTCCAACCGTTGAAGTATCCACCAGAAATCCCCCTTTTTTGAGAAAAATATCATAAAATTATTTTCAAAAATTATAGAGAACCTTCCTCTTTTTGTCAACCGATTTACGGCAAGACGATCAAAAAAGAGGAAAAAGAATGCAAAATTCAGAGAAAAAGGGGCTCCAACCGGATAGGAAACAAAGAGGTCTTCTAAAAAAATCTGCAGGATCTCTCCAAAACCTCAGCCACAGAAAAAATGACCACTCAATGTTTCCCTGAGCGAGAAAGACTTTTAGCTCAGGGAAGCGAATGCAGTTCGAAGCTCGGTAAAGGATTCAACGGCCGAGCGCAAGCGTACCAGTTCTTCGACAATGTTTTCTTTTTGCTCAATACGGCGCAAGCGCGCTTTCTCAATAGCCCCGTGGGTAGCCGCAACGGTTTTAACCAGCCGTTCATCGAGTGCTTCGTGAAACTGGCGAAAAGCTTCTCCAAGGTTCTGAAGGGTTGCCCAGCGAAGGTTTTCCACGTTACTGATCACCAGCTCTTCGATTTCTTCGTTAATTTGACGGAGGAGTTTCGCCCGACGCACACTTCTGGGAAGGAACACCGAAAGGGCACCCTCGGGAAGGAAACTGAAATGTGTATACCATTTGTGAGTCACCCAGTAAGGTTTTTTCTGCATGACGAAAGCTTCGGTACTCTTCGGAGCATAGTAAGGAACATCGAAGAGTTCGCTGGCTGCTCGACGGACGGTCTCGATGAGCTCATCAACTCTCTTCTGGTAGGGTTCGAGGACTTCGGTAACTTTTTCCTCAAAGGCCCGCGCCATTTCGGTCAGCTCGTGTTCAAAAAAAGCCGGAACGGCCTCGGCAATAGCATCCTGCAGAACAGCCTCCAGGTTATCTTCTTCGGCGTGAAGGTGTTTCTCTACCACTTCCTTAAGGTAAGTCCGGGCTTTCTGACGCAGGGTTTCAGCCTGCTCTTCAAGGAGAGCCACCATCCGTTTCTTCTCTCCCTGCAAGAGATCCCCGATCTGAAGACGCTGCCTTTCGGCTTCCTGGATCGTGGTGGCAAAAACCCCCAGGCGTTCATCGAGGTCCAAAAGAGGCATTTCCAGAGACCTGAGGAGAAGCCCAAGGCGCATGATGAGTGTCTCCAGGATATCCACCACCTTTCTGGCGATGGCTACCTGAAGTGTACGGTTCTTTTCATAAGCGAGAAAGGTAAAGAGATATTGTGAAACTCTGTCCATACCACTCCGGTGCAAAAGGCTGGGGTCGTTCCTTTTCTGAGCTTCAAGAGCCATACGAGCTGAAACCGGAAAAACAAGCGGCTCGCTTCCCATCCCCACCTCATCCTGCAGGACTTTTTTGAGGAAAGAAGTGAGCGAGGATACCTCCTCCTCCTGGAGGTAATCAATCTTGTTAAATACGAAAACAAGGTGGGCTACCCTGGAACGCACCGCTTTCAGGAATTCAACTTCAACTTCGGTAATAGGGGGATCAGCCGACAAAAGAAACACGGCCGCATCGCACTGAGGGAGAAACCTGAGGGTAACCTCGGTGTTATGACGAAAAGTGGACCCAATACCTGGAGTATCAATGAGCACCACCCCGGCTCGTAAAAGCGAGGAGGGGTAAAAAACTTCAACCTGAGACACCCCTTTACGGTTCTCCGGATTACCTACTTCGGTGACAAACCGAGCCAGAAAATCGGTAAGCTCCTGAGGAGCATCTCCTTCCCACTGTTCTTCTTTCTCTTCCTCAAAGAAGATACGTGCCTGAGGCCTGGGGCCAAAGCGAAGAAAGGTGGGTATCGCCGTGAGAGGGAGAACCGCCGTAGGAAGTATGTTTTCGCCCAGGAGAGCATTGATGAAGGTGCTTTTGCCCCGCTTAAACTGTCCGAGAACTGCAAGGTGAAAACGCTCCTCGAGTAACCTTTTCTGCAGGCTCAGGAGTGCCTGTCGTTCCTCTCCAAAGCCAGGACCCAGGCTTTCCAATCCTTTCAGAGCTTCCTCAAAAAGAGCAAAAAGGTCTCTTTTCTCCTCCAAAGCGACTCTTTTTTGATCCATACCAGTTCCTCCTCCATGCGAATCAATCGGATTTCAGGCAGGAGTCATCAACCCATGAGGGTGGTTTTACGGCGAACCCCATCACCGTTTCAGAAACTTTCCGAATGTCAAACAGCACTCTTTCGGCTCACCCCCAGAGGCCCAAAAAACCCAATCCAAGACCAAGAAGAGCCGATAATCCCAGAGCCACTAGGGGATTCTGTTTCAAAAAAACCACGAGAAGCAGTGCCACGATGGTGATGGCACCCGTCGTCCCGGCCTGCCAGGCATTAAGTTCCTTATAGACCCCGGTAACAATGGATATCAATGCCGAAACGACCAGAGCTATGATCGCTCCTCGAAGGCCATAAAGAACACTCTGCACGACGAAATGATCGTAGTATTTCCGTACCCCTGCAGCGACAACGAGCATCACGAGAAACGGCACCATCACTACCCCCAGCGTAGCCACCACGGCTCCAGGAAGGCCTTGAATCTTGTAGCCCACATATGTGGCAGCATTCAGTGCCGTAGGACCCGGTGTGGACTCAGAAATTGCCCAGAGATCCAGAAACTCTTTTTCACCAATCCATCCACGAGCAATGACATCATGCCGCAGGATGGGAATCATGGCATAATGTCCACCAAACATCACCGCACCAATCTTGAGAAACAAAAGAAAGAGCGTAAAGAGCTGATGCATTTTTTCTTTCGCTCCTTTCGAGGAAGATTATCTTCCACCTCCGGAAATCAACGCCTCTTCTCCCGATGAAGACGAACGTTCTGACACCCCAAAGATTTCCCGATAGAGGTCCTCTCCGTAACTGGTCTGTAAAGGCTCACCTTCGGTAAGCCTAAAAGTCCGCTGCCCTTCACCACGTCTCTCAGCTCGCAAGAAAAGGACGTTTTCCATCTGTCGGACGTAAAAATCGTGGGCAAATTTATAGTGGTGCGTAACAAAGAAAACTTCAACCTGTTTTTCAAGAAACGCGGTGACGATTTGCCTGGCAATTTCGGAACCCTCCCTCTCGTTGGTCGCTGCAAACGACTCGTTCAAAAGCACCACGGAGTTGGAAGTCAGTTCATCAACGATATCGCTCATCCTCTTGAGTTCTTCATCAAGTTTCCCACTCTTCATCGTGGAATCCTCTCGACGCCGGTAATGGGTAAACAGTTTTCTACAGAGATGAGCACTCAAAGATTCAGCCGGAACAAACATTCCGCACTGCATCATGAGCCGGGCAAGACCTACACTCCGTAAAAACGTGGACTTACCCCCCTGATTTGCTCCGGTGATAATCACCAGGTCCTTACCGGAAGCATCCAGGTCATTCCCTACCACCTTCCGCTTCATCGTCAATGCAAGACACGGATCGTAGAGTCCGCGGATCGTATACCTCCTCTCACCCAGAGGAAGGGGAGAGGGAAAGGTGAGCGGTTCCCCAAGGGAAGTGAGTTGTTCATAAAGATTGAGACAACCGACGTAGAAAGCCAGTTCCAGACGAAGAGCTTCAAAAAAGCTCACCACATGGTCGGCCGACTGAGCCAGAGCATTCGCCACGGTGTTAATACCTCGATCCCGAATTTCTGACAGGGCTCTCGCACCGTTTTCGTCTCGGGGATCAAGGGAAAACGAATACACCGGGGATTGTTTTTGCCATATGCCCCATATCCGGTGACCCCTTCTATCCGGAAATTTTCGCAGGGTATAATCGTCTCCCACATTACCACTTCGCAAACGAGCACTCAGCAAAACTCCTTTGCGGAACTTCAATTCCTTCAGATGTTCCTGGACCGTAGCCAGATACCCATCACTGAGTTCTTCTTGCAACATGGCAAAGAATCTGGTAAACCCCTCTGACTCAAATTGATGGGCATACTTATCGGCGAAACCCCTCAGTTTCCGGAGCATCTCCACAAAGAGCTGCAGTAACTCCAGGGCACCGGAAAGAATCGAAGAGGGATAACGGGAAAAGATGCCTCCCAGATAGGCCCTCTTTCTACTCTCGATGGTTGCCACGGCCAGTGCGTACATTTCCCTGATGAGAGAAGCATTGCGAAGACAATCTTTGAGAACATCCTGGCGATAGCGAATAGCGTTCACGTCGCACAAACTCGATAAGACTGCCTTCTTTGCCACCCCAAACAGATAATCGTCACCGAGCGCCATAGCTTTGAAGAGGATATCCAGTTCCAGGTCTTTCACCAACTCCTCGTCAAGCGGTGACAGCTTTTCAGGAGGAGAAAAATCCCGATCTCGAAACATAAGAAAAACTTTCACGGCCTGATCCGCCTCCTTATCTGGTCTCCGGTGAGGCGATACTTCTCCGCGATAAACAGGGCAAAGGCAAGTCCGTCGGCCGGTTTCCTGAGGATTTTGTAGGTGCGTAACCCCGGATCATCGGGATGCACCGTGCTGACCATACTGACTATCTTGGGGTCCAGAGAAGCAAGTTCCACCACAAAAGTAACCCACACACAGAGTGCATTAAGACCGAGGATTTGTTCCATGACCCTGGTGCTCAAAAAAACCGCATCATGCAAGGTAGTAGAATTGAAAATTTCATTGATAATGATAATACTCTTCTCCGTAGCCTGAGCCAGAATAGCATGCATCCGGACCAGGTCGTCCTGGAGTTTACCACGAAGATTGGTGAGCTCTTCTTCCCGCTCAAAATGGGTGAAAATCCGATCGGCAAGAAAAAGACGAGCGCTGGTTCCGGGCACCGGGCAACCTAAGCTGGCCAGGTAATGTAATTGCCCGAAAGTTCGAGCGAAGGTGGTTTTTCCTCCCTGGTTGGGACCGGAGACCAAAAACACCCGCTCCGTTCCCTGTAAAAAGAAATCGTTACAGACGATGGCTTTCCCTTCGATAATCAGGCGATATGCCAGGGCCAGATCGAAACCATCGTAATCATAAATCTCTTTATCGGTATCGGATACTTCCGGATAGCAGAAATGTAAACCTTTCCCACGGAATAGCGCCATGTACTCGAGATAGGCCACATAGAACTGGACTTCCCGGTCGAAGGAAGCGATGGTTACATCCAGAAAATCGGCGTTTTTGACGCAGTACTCTTCCAGACGGGAAAACACTTCCGGAAACAACCTGGCTACCAGCTCCGCAATCTTTGCTTCAATGTGATTCATATCCACGCCGATGGGGTAATTGGCGGTGTAATCTTTCACCGCACCCTGCTGAAACTTGGCGAAAGTCTTTTCCACCTCTTTACTGTAATCTAGCTCCGACTCGTAACGACGCACCTTGACATGACCACCATCGATGAGTAAGGAGTAACGCACGGCCGATAAATCACGCTTCAGATCCTCCGTGGCTCTTTTAAGGGTGACAAAGCGCTCCGATTGGACGTACGAAAGGAGGTAGTCCCGGAAACCACAAAGACCGCGCGATTTGATTTTTATAGAAGATAAGTCCTCCAGGAGCTTCTCGACCGCCTGGCAGTACTCCCCCACTGCCTCCAGAAACCACCCCTCTTTATTGTGCTTATAGTAAAGCTTGTGGTACAGCCCCAGACGTAACCGCATAGAATGCATTCTCTGGGAAAATACCCTGATACTTTCCAAGAGTGCTTCATTCTCAAGGTCCTGCATAACCTCCTGACGGTACCGAACGGCATCCACACTCTGTAGAGGAAGATGGAAAAAGGCCTTCAGGTGGTACTCCTCCTCGCGACTTGCGGTGATGGTCCTGACGATTTCGGTCAGATTGAGATCCGCAAAACAATCAGGTTCGGGAAGGGTTTCCTGAACCACACTGCTGTCAATCCCCTCAGGAAAAAGAATACTTCCCGAAAACATGCCCGTTAACCTCCCTAACCGCCTTATCTTCACATAAAAAAAAGGGCTGATGACCACTGCGCTTTTTCGTAGAAGCCATCAGCCCTTCAGGGCGATTTGGATTTCTCCAGGGGAGCTTCATCCCCAGCAGTAAAATTATAACACTTTCTTTTCCTTTTTCAAGAGGAGCAAAACGCTCTTCACTCTTACCTCAGACTCCGGTTCCCATTTCCAAGGGCAGGGAAAGCCGAAAAATAACTTCTCCCTGAGAACCGAAATCCACCTCCAGTTTCCCTCCCACCCTTTCCAGGGTCTTTTCGATGAGGTAGATGCCCAGACTCTTTTCAGGGAGTTCACGCATCTTGCGAAAATTTTCCCACTTTCCCAGGAGTTCCTGGGGAGAAACATCTGCAGAAAGCGAATTACCGAGTCTCAAAAGAAGTTTTTCTTCCTCGAAATCCACCGAGAGGGTGATACGCCCCCGTGGGACGCTGAATTTGACGGCGTTGGAAAAGAGGTTAGAAAAAAGGAGGAAAAAATCACCCCGCGAGAGCGCAATAACCGTTTCCGGACGCTCGGAATCCGGGGTATATTCCCACCGCAAGTTCTTTCTCCGGATTTCATCCTTCCAGTTTGCAGCCACCAGAGTAACAATCTCCTGAGCTTCTTTCCAGGAAATACTCCCTTTTTTTCCCAGAAACGATAAATTGCGCAAATTCTGGAGGGTTTCTTCGAGACGAAGAATTTGCTCCTGGAGTTTCTCCACAATTTCCACTCTGCCACCCAATTCTTCCCGCAGAATCTGGGTATATCCTTTGATCACCGTGAGCGGGGTTTTCACTTCATGCCCTAAGGCGGTGAGAAAAAACTGTAACTCGCTTAACCATCGCTCTTCTTCTCGAAATTTCGAAATAACAAAAAGCACCGTTTCCTCCATCGGAAGAGGGATAACCCGATGCTCTGTTCCCGAAAGGCGTAGAACCGTAACTTCTCCTGACACCATTTCCCCCACCAGGGGAAACTCATAGACCCACCGAGAGGAAGGAGCATCCGGTATGCCTGTGGCCCGGAAAAACTCTCTGTTGGCGGTAAAAGTCTGCGCTGCGGAATGGAAAAAGAAGGCAGGAATCCCCAGGTGTTCAAGGACTTCCAGAATCCTTGCCTGGATCCCTTCCTGGCTACCGGAAACAGCAGGCTCTCCATCGAGCTTTTTCCGGGGAAAACCCAGAAGAGCAAGAAATTTACTCAGCATGGGGCTCAAAGCGGTACCCCACCCCTCGCACGGTAACGATGAGGTTTCCCCGCTTCCCGAGTTTTTTGCGCAGATTGGTGATATAGACGTCCACGATACGATCCGAAACGAAGTTTTCTTCTCCCCAGATCCGATCCAGAATCATCTCTCGAGAGAATACCCGGCGGGGGTTTCGCAAAAAAAGTTCAAGCAGCCTAAATTCTCTGAAAGAGAGCGGTATCGTGTCCTGGTCGATTTTCAGCGTCAATTCATCGCCGTTGAGGAGCATATCGCCCACCCGATACACCCGCGAAGCTTCCGTATCCTGGCCATACAGGTGCTCCAGACGCCGTTTCACCACCCGGATCCGGGCCAGAAGTTCCCTCAGGTCAAAGGGCTTGGTGATGTAATCCTCGGCTCCCAGCTCTAAACCCACCACCACGTCCACCGGGTCGTCCTTGGCGGTCAACATGATAACCGGTATCTCCCGCAGGCGATGGTCCCGTTTGAGATATTTGAACAACTCGATCCCATCAATTCCGGGCAACATGAGATCCAAAAGAACGAGGTCCGGCGGTTCCAGATGAGGCAAATTCTGTAAAAAGGCTTCGGCGCTCTCAAAAGAATGCACCTCAAAACCCTCTTTTTGTAAAAAGTAGGAAACCATCTGGGCAATTTCTCGTTCGTCTTCCACCAGCGCGATCCGGAAACTCATACCGGCAATCCGTTTGTCTTCAGGATATAAATCCATTCTACTCTGAGAACACCCATCCTGCAATAACACCCGCGTATCCCTCTCCATGCTCATGACCTCCTGCCCCAGAAAAGAATTTTCGATTACCTGCAAACCTCGATCTTCCCGCACATCCCTCGATACCCTTAAGAAGTGTGGTAATATATTGGCGTGAAGGAAATATTACTTTGGTATGAAAATTCCTTAACACAAAAATCGAGAAAGGGGGTATTTCTTTGAAACAAACACTGGGACTTATCGTCGGTAACCGTGGCTTCTTCCCCGATGAGCTGGCTCGGGAGGGAAGGGAAAAAGTGATAGCGGTTCTGGAAAAAATGGGTTTCGAAGTGGTGGCCCTCACCCCGCAGGACACCAAGTTCGGTACGGTGGAGACCTGGGAAGACGCCCAGAAATGTGCCCGTCTCTTCGATGAAAACCGCAAAAAAATAACCGGAATCGTGGTGACCCTTCCCAACTTCGGTGATGAAAAGGGAGTAGCCTACGCAATAAGGCTCTCGGGGTTGCAGGTGCCGGTTCTCGTCCATGCTTTTCCGGATAAAACCTCGGCACTGGACGTGAAAAACCGCCGGGATAGTTTCTGCGGGAAAATGTCGGTTTGTAACAACCTCAGACAATTCGGTATTCCCTTCTCTCTGACCAATCTCCACACCGAAGATCCCAATGGCGAAGATTTCCGGGAGGATATGGAATGGTTTGCAGGGGTATGTCGGGTGGTCCAGGGCTTCAAAAACCTGAAGGTTGGGGCCATCGGTGCCCGTCCAAACGCTTTCAACACCGTCCGTTTCTCAGAAAAGATGCTGGAAAGCTACGGAATTTCCGTGGAAGTGGCCGATTTCTCCGAAATCCTGGGTCGAGTGAACCGGCTCAGTGATACCGATACTCTGGTCCGGGAAAAGGTCAAAGAAATCAAAAGTTACATCGATACCTCCTCGGTTCCGGAGGGAGCACTGGTCAAAATGGGGAAACTCAAAGTGGTGCTTGAGGAATGGATCAAAGAAACCGGGGTTTCGCTCCTTGCGCTTCAGTGCTGGACTTCCATCGAAGAGAACTTTGGGGTTATGCCCTGCACGGTGATGAGTATGTTCAGCGAAAACCTCATTCCTGCGGCCTGTGAGGTGGACGTTACCGGAAGCCTCAGTATGTACGCCCTGCAGCTTGCTTCCCAGAAACCCTCAGCCCTGGTAGACTGGAACAACAATTTCAACGACGACCCGGACAAGGCCATTCTTTTCCACTGCAGTAATTTTCCCAAATCGCTTCTTCGGGGAGCCCGGATGGGCTTCGGCGATATCATTTCCTCCACCCTCCCCAAAGAACAGACCTACGGCACCTGTTACGGAAGAATCCCTCAGGGGCCGCTCACTCTGTGTCGACTGACCACCGATGAATTGAACGGTGTTAGCGGATACGTCGCCGAGGGAGAAATCACTGCCGACCAGCTGGAAACGTTCGGTGGTGTAGGAGTGGCCCAGGTAGAGGCATTGCAGGAACTTCTGGCGTTCATCTGCGAGAGAGGTTTTGAACACCATGTGGCCATCAACCTCTCTCTGGTGGGGGATATCCTGGTCGAAGCCCTAGACAAGTATCTTGGCTTCGACATTTACTGGCACAGCGCCGAGTAGAAAAGAGATAAGAGCCTGGAGGGCCTCCAGGCTCTTATCCCGTCACCACGAGAATCGCAAGAAATACCAGACTTCCCACCGTAGCCACATAGAGCGGCACATACGCCTCTAAAAAGCGCACCCAGAAGAGGTGCAGACCGAACATGATGGAAATCCCGTAAAAGAACCGGTCCCAGAGTGTGGTTTTAAAAGGAAAAATGCGCATGGTTTACTCCTCCTAATCCTTAACGGCTCCAAAGGTCAAACCGGCAATGATGTGCTTCTGAGCAATCCCAATGAATACAATTGCCGGAATGAGGCAGACCACTGAAACTGCCGCCATTTCTCCCCAGTTTGTCCCGATCACCGTCACAAACTCCGCCAGGCCCGTGGTAATGGTGCGGGAACGGACACTGGTGAGGATGGCAGCAAAGAGGTATTCATTCCAGGCAAAAATCCAGTTGAGGATGGCCGTTACCATGATGCCCGGTTTGGCCAGAGGAATGATCACATGCCAGAGGAGCCCCCACAGGGAGCATCCATCGATCAGGGCTGCCTCATCGAGTTCCTTGGGAATTCCATCCATCATGCCTTTCAAAAGCCATATGGCAAAGGGAAGGTTGAAAATGCAGTAGAGAAGAATCAACCCAAACTGGGTATCCCGCAACCCCAGGCGATTGAACATAAGAAAGAAGGGAACGATGAATACCGCCGGAGGGGCCATGCGGTTGGTGATGGTCCAGAAGAACAGGTTGTTGGAGCCGGGAACCCGAAAACGGGAAAAAGCATAGGTAGCCAGGACTGCCAGGCATACCACAAGGAGTGTATTCCCGGAAGCAATGAGGAGAGAATTGGCAAGATACCTGCCATACACATCCTGTACGAAAGGGCGATAGTAGTTCGGGCTATAAAAAGAAGTTTGAATTAAGCGAGGACCAAGAAAGACTTCTAACCTGCTACGAGCCGAAATCACAAACATCCAGTAAATGGGAAAGAGCGTCGCCACGGCGATAAGGATACACACCAGATAAACCAAGAACAGTTTCCAGGTCTTCTTTCCACCACTCATTTAGGCCGCCTCCCGCGAAGAAGAGATGAACGTCAAGAGCAAGAAACAGATGATGATGGTGAGATACAGGAGGAACAGAGACATGGCCGAACTGTATCCATATTCCATCGATTGCAGCACCAACCGCACCAGGTGAATGCTCACATAGCGTGTGGCGGTTCCCGGGCCACCACTGGTGAGCATCCAGACTTCGTCAAAAATCCGGAAAGTATCCATAACCCGAATAAAAAGGGTGGTGAGAATGACAGGCTTCAGAAGTGGTATGGTGACATACCGGAAGGTTTGCCAGCGGTTCGCTCCATCGACCAGCGCCGCTTCGAAAGGCTGGTTGGGGAGAGAGGTAAGCCCGGCCATGAAGGTCAACACCACAAAAGGCGTCCAGTGCCAGATATCCACAAGCACCGTGGTGAAGAAAGCCTGATTGGCGTTGATACCCATGTTGTATTCAACGCCGATTTTACGGAAAAGGAAGGGTAACGGCCCAAAATCGGGATTGGTAATGAGCACCCAGATACTGCCGATACTGATGGGTGCCATGGCTAATGGCAAAGTCATAATGGTTCGAAAAATTCCCTTCCCTTTAAAATTCATGGTCAGAAGATTGGCAATCAAAAGACCAAGCGGCAGTTCGATCCCACAGCAGAGTGCTACAAAAGTAAGTCCTAAACGGAGTGATTTCAAAAAGTCCGGGTCAAAGACCAGTTTGCGAAAATTATTAAATCCGATATAACGAAAAGGAACTTTGGCAAACACATTGTACTTGAAGGCACTCAAATAAATGACATAGATAACCGGAATAACCCCGATAAAAATCATTAAAAAGAGTGTGGGGGCAATGAGCCCCCACACCTGCCTTCGGTTTTCCTTCACCGCGTGCTTCCTCCACTAATAGCCCAGGTCTTCCATGAGCTGGTCGACTTCCTTGGCCAGGTTATCCAGGGCATCTTCCGGAGAAATTTCTCCGGCTACCGCCTTGGAGATCCACTTGAGGTAGACTTCATTGAGCGGACGGTGCATGGGCAGAGCCGGAGCACCGGCAAAGAGATAACCCTGATCCTTCAGCATGGTGAAGTAACCACCGGTCTGCGCATCAAGATCTTTGACCAGCGGATCTTCAAAGGTGGATTTCCGGACTACCCTGGTAGCCATCTTGGCGAATTCACCCTGCCACTCTTTGCGCATGCACCACTGGATGAAGAGCCAGGCCGCTTCCTTGTTTTTGGCACTGTGCGGAATCCCCAGAGATCCACCATCATAGTAACCGATGTAGCCCTTCCCGGCTTTCGCATCGTCCATCACGCCAGGCGCAGTGGGCGGAAGAGCCACGGCGATCTTACCAACCACCGCGGACTTCGAAGCATCGGTAGCTATCCAGCCCAGGTTTTCCAGGTAAATGATTCCCTGAGCGATCTTGCCGGCACCGAAAACAGCCCCGGTTTCATCCCAGGTGTAGGTGCGGACTCCCGGAGGAGCATACTGCAACATATCCACATACCAGCGGAAAGCCTTCTTGGCCTGGTCGCTGTTGAGCGTTCCACCCTTGTCCACACTGGCTCTCATGTTCTCCAGGTTAATACCCCAGTTGTACACGCCCCAGGCCGGCCAGATGGTTTCACACATCTCGTAGGCCACGCAGGGGTGCGTCTTGGCTTGAGCAACATGACCGTAGAGCTCGATGCCCTTTTCCTTACCGTACTCGGTGAAGAACTTGGCGATATCGGTGTACTGTTCCCAGGTGGTGGGAACTGCCAGGTCATACCCATATTTGGCTTTGAAAGCGGCCTTGATTTCCGGATCGTTGAAGAGATCGGTGCGGTAAATGTAGGACTTTAAAAATGCTTCAAAGGGAATACCGTAGATATTGCCTTCTGCATCTTTGAAGTAATTGATGAAGGTGGTAAAATCATCGAGATCGAAGTCGGGATGGGTAATGTTGGTATTGCTGATGAAGGGATTGAGATTCGTCAACCACTTCTGAGCCAGATAGGCGTAGATGATATCCTGCTCCACGTAGATGAAATCGTAGATACCGGCGCCGGACTGGAGATCCTGAATGCTCTTGTTGTACATCTCGTCCCAGGAGGTTACTTCAAACTCTACTTTGATGCCGGTGAGCTTCTCGAACTCCGGTGCAGCCACTTCCACCATAGCCTTGGAAGGAGGAGTACTTTCAGAGATACCACGAATCACCACGCCCTTATACGGCTCGGCTGCCTTCTGCCACCACTCAGGATTATTGACTGCCGCAAAACACCAGGAAGAAACAAACAGCACACCCACAAGAAGAATCGCAATTCCGAGTTTCCTCATGATTCTCAACCACCTTTCCTTTGAAATCGAGTTTTCAAAAAGAATTCCTTCTTTACTCTTATCCGTTACGCCTCTTGTATCACCTCCTCAAACCATGGTATATCCGCCGTCCATGACTAAGACGCTTCCGGTCATATAAGAAGACGCTTGAGAAGCTAAAAAGACACAGGGGCCCTTAATCTCTTCAGGCTTTCCCAGACGCTTCATGGGAGTCAATTCTCGCCAGAGTTTGGCATACTCCGGGTACTGCACCAGAAGATCTGCCACCAGTTTGGTTTCCATGTACCCCGGAGCGATGGTGTTCACCCGGATGTTATACGGTGCCCATTCCATAGCCAGAGACCTGGTAAGCATGATCACCGCTCCCTTGGAAGCATTATAGTGGGATTGCGCCTGAGGGACGTTGGCAATGATTCCCGACATCGAAGAAATGGTAATAATACTTCCTTTCCTGCGTTTGATCATCTCTCGACCTACCGCCTGACAGGAGAGGAAAACCCCGGTAAGGTTGATGGAAATCACCCGGTTCCAGTCCTCAAGAGGCATCTCTTCGGCTTTTACCCATTGCCCGACTCCGGCAGAAGCCACCAGAACGTCGATTTTCCCAAAAGCGGCAAGGGTTTTGCGCACCATTTCTTCGACCTGATCTTTCTGGGTAACATCCACCGCCACCGCCAGAGACCCTACCCCCAGCTTTTCAATCTCCTGAGCCACTTCCTGAGCTCTTTGAAGGTTCAGGTCGGCAACGACCACCGAGGCACCGGCTTCCGCCAGGCCTATACCCATCTCTCTCCCCAATCCCTGCGCACCACCGGTTACAATGGCCACTTCCCCACGAAGATCAAAAAGTTCTTGAATGGCCAAAAAGAATCATCCCCTTTGCGTACGATAATTCAAGAATGGTCGGGGCGAGCCGATTTGAACGGCCGACCACTCGCACCCCAAACGAGTGCGCTTGCCAGGCTGCGCCACGCCCCGACGGCGGCAAATGTTGCAAGACTTTTTCATTATAGCAAGGCAACCATATTTCTTCAAGTCATTTATCGACCGGAGATCAAATTTTCACCTTTCCCAATGATAGGAAGGCAGGAGGTACTTCTTCTCTAAAAGGCGCCGATGGTTTTCTTCCTCCTCCACGCTCCACCGGTCTTCCTGTGTGGCCACCCCCCAGTGTTTCCGGAAAGCTTCCACCATGGCCTTTTCAAGCTCCGGTCTTCTTTGCGGGGAAAAACCAAGTTCTCCAAGGCTCACGAAATTCTTTTTTAGCTCCTCAAGGATCGTCTCTTTCGTCAAAAAGCACAACGCAAATTCTTCCCGGTCAAGGAAAAGAGGCAGAGAAACCTGGAAAAGGATCCCCTGTTGACCCCGGGCCTGAGCAATGCCAGCGATTTTCCTTCCTCCCACCGCCAGTTCATGAGGAAAAGTGAGCGAAAAGCAGGCCGGAGAAGCACACCGCACCGGAATATCGGTGGTTTCCCTGTCGACCGGAACACCCACCGCCCACAGAGCTTCCCGGAGCACCATCTTGAAGGTCTCATAGGATTGACGGAGCGAAAGGTGCTTCTCCGGAAGGACCAGGCTCAGGGTCATTTCCTCCCCATGCAGGATGGCCCTTCCCCCGGTGGGACGACGCACCAGGGGGATACCCCGGCAAGATAGATATTCCCGATCGATATCGGAGGTCCGCTGGAACCTGCCCACCGAGAGGGTTTTCTCCCGCCACTGGAAAAATCGCAGCACCAGTGGTCCACCCTCGGAGAGACGCCCCCACAGCACCTCGTCCCGGCTCATATTTTCAAAACCGGAAAGCGGCGGGTCGGAAAGCACCCGCAGGACCCTACCCTCAAACATTCTTGAGCTTTTCCTGATACACTTCAGGTCTTAAAAGAAGAGAGAATTCACTCAAATCGGCAGGCCTCAGCTTCAAAATCCATCCCTTCCCGTAAGGGTCCTGGTTGATGAGTTCGGGGTGTTCCTTCAAATTTTCGTTGACTTCCACTATCTCCCCACTCAGCGGCGCGTAGAGATTGGAAACCGTTTTCACCGACTCCACGTCTCCAATCCGCTCTCCTCTTTTTACCGTCGCTCCTACCCGGGGCATTTCCACGAACACCACGTCCCCCAGTTCACTCTGGGCGTGGTCCGTGATGCCACAGAGCACCAATTCCCCTTCCTGTTTCACCCAGAAGTGTTCCGCAGTGTAGAGCAGTTCCTCCGGAAAATGAACCATACCGCACCTCCTACGATGCAAAATGGAGTGGCAGTCCAAACACCGCCTCCGCAGCCTCCATCACCGCCTCCGAAAGGGTGGGGTGAGCATGGATGGCCCAAGCAAGCTCCTCAGGGGTACATTCCACGCTCATAGCCAGCACCGCTTCGGCGATGAGGTCCGAGGCATGAGGACCGATGATATGGACTCCCAGAATCTCTCCCGTCTTCCCATCACTGAGTATCTTCACAAATCCTTCGGTCTCACCTTCGATGAGCGCCTTCCCGCTGGCCCGAAAAGGAAATTTCCCTATCCGCACTGTATACCCCTTCGCCTGCGCTTCCTCCTCGGTAAGTCCCACCGAAGCGATTTCCGGAGAACTGAAGATACAGTTGGGCACACAATTGTAGTTCATCTTTGCGCTTTTCCCCAGGATATTTTCCACCACGACTTCGGCTTCCTTGTAGGCCACATGAGCCAGAAGATACCGTCCGTTGACATCTCCGGGAGCATAGATCCAGGAACAGGAAGTACGCAATGCTTCATCGGCCAGGACGGCCCTCCCCTCAAGTTTCACCCCAGCATTTTCGAGATTGAGCCCTTCGGTGTAGGGGACCCTTCCGGTGGCCACGAGCACATACTCACCTTCCGCAATCCGTTCTTTCCCTTCGCCATCCCGGAAAAGCACCTGGAGTTTTCCGGAAGCATTCTGAATCTTCTCCACCCGGGAACGAAGGTGCACCGTAAGGCCCCGTTTCTCCACAAGCTGGGTAAGAAGCATACTTACCTCCGCATCCACCGGAGGAAGGATTTTGGGCATCATCTCGATGACTTCCACCTTTACCCCGAAGGCGTTAAAGATACAGGCCATCTCCATCCCCACCACCCCCCCACCGATCACCACCATGCTCTGGGGAAGTTCCGGAAGCTCCAGAGCCCGATCGCTATCGATAACCCCCTGTAGATCCGTTCCTTCTACCGGTAGCACTGCCGACCGGGAACCACTGGCCAGAATGATGGATTTGGCCCGGATTTCCTCCTTTTTCTCCCCATCACGGGTCACCTGGACGGTATGGGGATCCAGAAAAGAGGCCCATCCCGTTACCACTTCCACCCCGGCTTTTTTGAGCAGAAAACCCACTCCGGAAGTGAGTTGCTTCACGATCCGGTTCTTGCGAGCAAGCACCGTCGGCCAATCAACGCCTGCACTTTCGGCTTTTACCCCGAACTCGCGTGCCCGATGAACAAAATGCAATACTTCTTGAGATTTAAAAAACGCCTTGGTGGGGATACACCCCCGGTTGAGACAGGTTCCTCCCAGGTCTCTTCCCTCTACAAGAACGGTCTTTAACCCTCTCTGCGCAGCCCGCAGGGCACCGGCATAGCCTGCCGGCCCCCCACCGATCACCAGGACCTCTGTCTCCTTCAAAGCACTCACCTCCACTGGGGGAAACTATCGGGAGCTTCCAGGAACCGCTCGATGGCCCGGGCTGCTTTTTTCCCTGCGCCCATGGCTGAAATCACCGTCGCCGCTCCGGTGACGATATCCCCGCCGGCAAAAACCCCCCGCAGGCTGGTGGCTCCCGTTTCGGGGTCCGCTACGATATATCCCTTCCGATTCAAAGCCAGACCGGAAACGCTCTCCAGAAAGAGCGGATTCGGACCCTGTCCGATGGCCACCACCACAGTATCGATGGGAATCACAAATTCGGAACCTGGAACCGGAACCGGACGCCGGCGTCCAGACTCATCGGGCTCTCCCAGCTCCATCTGGATGCATTCAATCCCCGTCACCCAGCCATTGTCGTTACCGACGAAGCGTACGGGATTAGTAAGGATAATACAGTTCACACCTTCTTCCTCGGCCCGTTCCACTTCTTCCACCCGGGCCGGCATCTCTTTTTTGGTGCGCCGGTACACCAGACACACTTCCTCGGCTCCCAGACGCAATGCCGTCCGGGCCGAGTCCATAGCCACGTTCCCTCCTCCGATGACCGCTACCCGCTGACCAATTTTGATAGGGGTATCAAACTTGGGGAAAAGATACGCTTTCATCAGGTTGGAACGGGTCAAAAATTCATTGGCCGAGTAAATGCCGTTCAAATTCTCCCCGGGGACATCGAGAAAATAGGGAAGACCGGCCCCGGTGCCGATGAAAAAGGCTTCGTATCCGGCATCGCGCAAATCATCTAGGGTATAGGTCTTACCGATGACCCGGCTCACCTGAATCTCCACCCCCAGGGACTGCACGTAGTGCACTTCCTGCGCCACAATGCTTTTGGGAAGGCGAAATTCCGGGATACCGTAAATCAAAACCCCTCCCGGAGCATGCAGGGCTTCAAAAATGGTGACCTGATACCCCATCTTGGCGAGATCCCCAGCACAGGTTAAACCGGCAGGACCCGACCCAATCACCGCTACTTTTCGGTTCCGGGAAGGGGGAAGCGGGGGAGGTTGAATACCTCTATCACGTTCATAGTCGGCCAGAAATCGCTCCAGATACCCAATGGCGATCGGCTGTCCTTTTTTCCCCAGGACGCACTGGACTTCACACTGGTCTTCCTGAGGACATACCCGACCACAGATGGCCGGAAGGCTGTTCTTCTCTTTGATTTTGGCGATGGCTGCATCAAACTTTCCCTGGGCCAGCAACCCCACAAACCCGGGGATATCGATTTCCACCGGACATCCTTTGACACACTGGGGATTCTTGCACTGCAAGCACCTTTTGGCTTCTTCCACCGCAGCCCATTCCGGCAATCCCAGAGGAACTTCATAGAAATCCCGAATCCGCTCTTCAGGCGGTCTTTGAGGCATCTTGGGACGACCAAAAAAGCGATTAGACACGAGAGGCTTCCTCCTTTGCTTTTTCCGCAATCCACAGTTCCAGGGCCCTCTGTTCTTCTTCAAGATAGATACGCTGGCGAGCTAAAAGCTCGTCAAAATTCACCTTGTGTCCATCAAAAACCGGTCCATCCACGCAGGTAAACTTGCATTTTCCTCCCACCGTCACCCGGCAGCAACCGCACATCCCGGTTCCATCCACCATGATGGGATTGAGGCTCACCAGGGTGGGTACCCCATGGGGTTTGGTGATAACGCTCACCATCTTCATCATGATCACCGGACCCACCGCAATGACCAGATTCACCTTCTCGCTTTTGAGGATACGCTCTAAAACCTGAGTGACAAAACCCTTTTCCCCATAGCTTCCGTCATCGGTAGTTACAAAAAGTTCATCACTCACTTCCCGCATCTTATCTTCCCAGAAGAGCATGGTCCTGGTACGAGCCCCAATGATGGAAGTAATTCTGTTCCCTTTTTCCTTGAGCGCCTTGGCCTTGGGATAGGTGGGAGCAATACCCACTCCTCCCCCCACACAGACCACATGCCCGAAGTTTCTCTCTTCGATCTCCCTTCCCAGAGGACCCACAAAATCGAGGATCTCATCACCCTCTTCCAGGGTTCCGAGAAGCATGGTACTCTTTCCGACCTCCTGGAAAATGATGGTAACCGTCCCCGAAAGCGGATCGAAATCGGCAATGGTGAGCGGAATCCTCTCACCCTGCTCGGTAATCCGCAGAACCACAAACTGCCCCGCCCTGGCCTTGCGAGCTACCCAGGGGGCATCCACCACCATGAGTTTGATCTGTGGAGCCAAGCTTTCCTTGCGCAAAATTCTGGCCACCCTTTTTCCTCCTTCTGTCCAAGAGTACTACCGCAATCTTCAATATTATAGCGAAAATTTTGAGAAGATAAACCAGAGAAAAGAGGTAACGCTAACCCATCGATGCGACACTCCTATCCTGTCACGAAGCCCTATCAATGGGTAAGATGGATATCTCTTTTTAGGTTGCCATAGAGGTAAGCGGAAGCCACAAAAAAAACTGCCTCAGGATTCAATCCCAGAGAGGCGCAAAGAAGTGCCTTGCTAAAACATGCATTGCACGGGAAAAATCATTCTGTTTCCCGGATTCTCCTATTCGGCCATGACGACTCGAATTCCCAGGATTTTTGCCACATCCATCAGTTCAGCCTGCACATCACCATAAACAAATCCGTAGTGCTGGCTCATCAAACGCAAAATAAATTCTCGAGCGTTCCCTCTGAGGTTAACCCTCACACAGGGATACGGCGGACATCCCACTTCTTGAAAGGCTGGTGGACTCTGAGCCTCACCCACCGCAACATGCATCTTAAACCCATCTCCATCAGAAGCCAAACGCACTAAAGTTACGGGTCCATCTTTATAGGGTGAGCTATTCAGGAGTCCCTGATAAAGGGCAGAATGCTTATCGATTACCGGACGACAGGCAGCAAGGCTCAGAGGAGCAAAACCACATGCTCCGAGAACAATACCGTTATCCACGAGATCATGTACATCTCCATAGGACACCACTTCCCCGGTAAGAGAGTGAAGGAGAAGCTGGGACACCGCCAAAAGAACGTCTCCCTCGCAGGATACGGGCATCCGGTCGCCGAGAAGCGAAAGAGCCACACAGGGAGCCATACCGTAAAGGCGAGAGAGCTCGTACTGACATTTTACCGTCAATGCATCATGGTCTCGTTCCCGAACAATCTCCTCCAAGGCCCTGAAAACTTTCATTGTTAATACCAGGTCTTCATTCGTCACCGCCAGACTTAAATCCCAGTTCGCTTTTGCTTGCTCAACCATTTCCTGCACATCGCCGGCGCTGAAATTCTCTATCTCTTTCACCAGGAGATATTGGTCCAGGTGGTCCACCTCAGGCCCCAGGCGGGTCCGTACTTTCACGTGATCAAACGTCCCGGTATACATTCCCATCGATGCATACCCCAAAAGACCAATTCTCGATTTTCGCAATCGGCGGACGGCAAAAGCAGCCTTGCTGTATCGGACAATTTCTTTTCTCACCGATGGCTCCTCAGGATGACCGAACACAAATTGAAAGTTCACCCTCATTTCTTCAAGGGTCTCCCGGAGCACCCCTGCAGCCGGCAAAGGGCCAAGAGTGAATCGCTTTCCATTCTCCATAAAGGTGGTATGGCTCCAGAGCACCAGAGGTCTGTGAAAGAAATCCTGAAGAACGGCGACAAAGTTGGGTGCCTCCACCCAGCTCAGAAGTAGAGCGACAATGACGTCATAATCGATACAACAACTTATCTGCCGTACCGCTCTGGCCACATCGTTTCGCTCAATTACCGGTTCTACAGACCTCACCGCAAGGCCGGCTTCCTGCAGGGCTTTTTCAGACAGACTGAGGAAACGGCGAAGAAGTTCCTGGGGATAATCCGGATATCCAAAAGGAACCAGCAGTACCTGAGGAACGTTCGTTATCGACAATTTCTTCCACCTCCATGGATATGAAAAATACCGTAGCCGGACACTATATCACCTGAATTCCCAGCATGGTGCAAAGAGTACACAGTAAAGCCCGGTGATCACCGTAAGATAGTATGTAATGTTGCGACCCCACCTTCCGGGCAAAATCCTCAAGGGGGGTGTCTATCTGCACTTCAAGGCTCGGTAGTTGGGGAGCGGGCGGCTTCCAACCGGCCTCTTCCCAGGTTCGAGGAGGAAAAGCTTCTCCCGTGACGAGGTGCATCGAATACTCTTCCCCTTTCGGTAGTAGCCTACACAACGTCACTTTCCCTGTTTTTACTTTGGAAACGTTCAAAAGACCTTCGTTGAATCCCCCAAAGCCCGTAGGGATAACCCGCACCTTTCCATCAACCACCTCCGAAGGAACAAAATCTGGCACTCCCAGCAGGAGACGATTATCCTCCAGAAATTCGTAGAACTCCATATACGGCGCTATCTGACTGGTAAGATATCTGACCATTAACTGTGTTACTGCACCCAGGGAGTCATTTTCAGGAATGGTACAAAGCTTCAGTTCCTCTCCGATGAGCATGAATAAAGGTGCAGGGGGTAACCCCAGCAGTTTCTTCATCCCATCCACATCAATGAGAGAAATGGCCTGGTAACCTCTTTCGCTGATCTTTTCTTGAAGCGCCAGGTAATATTGCGCGTAGGTTCTCAATAATTCCTCGTCCGGAGTTTTTTCAAACTCCCAGCCCTGCTTCATCCGCTCCACAACCCTGTCGATTTCCTCCGCTTTCAGAGATTTCAGTTTTTGCACCATCTCGAGCATTTCAAAAACCTCAATTTCCACACCGGTGACCCTTTTGAGAGAAGTAGCGTCAAAAATGGTGGTATAGAGATTCATATCCCGATAGCCCATCATGCCTATTCTGGAACTCCGCAACATTCTTGCAGTTCTCGCAGCCTTAGCGAAACGGACTACCTCCTGGACCTTCAACGGAGTACCAGGTGTTTCATAAACATAAGCAAAGTTATAACGCATGTCTTCCATGACCTTCCTCAAAGCGGTGGTACCGGCCTGAGCTGCAGTGGTGATCAACCTTCCGTCCTGATAATGCCCTGCCAATCCCCAAAGTAACATCGGTTTGTAAGCAAATCGGTCTATCACACTGATCACGGCATGGGTTGGAATCCATCCAGCGATACACACTATGATGAAATCAAAATCTCCCGCAGAGAGGGCTTTTAGGGCTCTTACTATGTCGTTTCCCTGAGGATCGTCGCTCACCGGATCAACGTATACGAGTTTTACTCCACCTCTCTCGACCGCCTGTGCCGCTTCCCTGCACTTTTTCTCGATCAGTTCACGCGGTGAATTCACCTCTCCAAATCCCACAAAAGCTGCTACCGGTTCCTCGTAAATGGACACTTCGAATCCCCCCTCTCTGGATCACTCAGGCATGAAAAAGATTCCTCACAACCGGCGTTTCTGAATGTGTTTCCTCAAAAAATTTCAGAAAAACGAGAACCCAAGATACGGCAATCAACGCTGCCGCATCTTTCCCAGATTACTGACGATGATGGCAATAGCTATGATAATACCGATGGCAATCTCCTGATAATAGGCACTGATATTGAGGAGGTTCAGGACGTTAGAAATTAATCCCATGAGAATGACCCCCAGGAAAGTCCCCAACGCACTCCCTTTTCCCCCTGTGAGCGGCACACCCCCGATGACCACTGCAGCAATAGCGCGCAGCTCCAGACCCGACCCGGTAGAAGGAAGTGCCGAGCCAAGACGTGAAAGAAGCACCATCGAAGCCAGACCTACAAAGGCCCCGTTCATAAGGTAGACTAAAATCTTCACTTTTTGGGTATTGACTCCCGAGAGAAAGGCCGCTTCTTCATTACCACCGACGGCATAAATCCGCCGACCGGTTCTGGTATAGCGAAGGAGTAAGAAAAGTAACAGGTAAACGCCCAGAAAGAAGAAGATGGGGTTATGAATCCCAAAGGTTGTACCCCTCCCCAGAGTAGCAAACTTCCCCCCCAGAGACTGAGTCATCCCTCCGGTGACAATGAGGGCAAATCCATAGTAGATACTCCGTGTCGCCAGAGTCATGATGAAGGAAGGCGTCCTGGTTCTGGCTATAATCACTCCATTCAGAGCACAACCTAAAATCGCCATCACCAATCCCCAGAACACCGCTACGGCCACAGGACTCCCCTTCACCACCAGAGATGCGGCAAAGGTGGTGGAAAAACCCACCAGGGACCCCACCGAAATATCGAAATTTCCGGAAATCATCACCAGGGTCGCTCCTGCAGCCACGATTCCCAGCACAGCGTTTTGGTTAAGAATGTTGAGCCAGTTCTGAAGCGTAAAAAAGGCCGGATTGAAAAAAGCCGTTACTCCGCTCATCACCGCGATGAGTAAAAATAGAAAAAACGACTGATTGGCAAAAACCGAACGCTTCATACCAACCTGCATATGAGTCACTACTCCTTTCCCGTCATCCTACCATTCCCAAGGCACAGGCCAGAATCTTTTCCTCGGTAATCGCTTCACCCTCCAGGATTTGAACCATCCTTCCATTACACATCACCCCCACCCGATCGCTGAGGGCGATGAGCTCCGGCATATCCGAAGAAACCATGATCACAAACTTACCGGCCCTTACAAGTTCCATCATCAACCGGTAGATTTCCTCCTTAGCGCCGACATCGATACCTCGAGTGGGTTCGTCAAAGATGTACACTTTGCCGTTGGTCAGAAGCCACTTTGCCAGAACCACCTTTTGCTGGTTTCCTCCGCTCAAATTGACCACTTCCTGCTCAATATGAGGAGTCACGATCCTGAGTTTGGCCACCAGTTCCCTAACCACTTCCCGTTCTCTTCTGAGATTCAGAATTTCCCCCGGCCCAAGATTCAGACTGGCCAGGGTGATGTTTTCTTTTACCGACCGCACCAATACCAAACCGGTTTTCTGGCGGTCTTCGGTAATGAGGCAAATTCCTTTCGCTATGGCATCAAGGGGTGAGCGCGGAGTAACGTCCTGCCCCTCCAGAACTATTTTGCCCCCTTCCCGCTTATCCAGTCCGAACAACAAACGCACCAGTTCGGTTCGCCCCGACCCCACCATTCCCCCGATACCGAAGATTTCCCCGGCATGCACCTGGAAACTGGCCTCCTTCACCACCCCACCACGGAGATTTACCACTTCCAGAACCCCATGGTGCATTTCCGAAGAATGCAGCTTCTCACGGGTATAGAAAAGTTCCGCAGGGCGACCGACCATCTCCTGGATAAGAAGTTCCTGACTTACTGCCTGTACCTCATGAGTCGCTACCTTAGCGCCGTCTTTCAAGACGGTAATCCGATTCCCAATTTCAAAGACTTCTTCCAGGTGGTGAGAAATATAAATAACCCCCACACCCTGGCGAGTAATCTTGCGTAAAATTTCAAAAAGGGTCCTTTTCTCCACCGCCGAAAGCGAAGCGGTGGGTTCATCAAGGATAAGGATTTTTGCTTCTCTGGAGAGGGCCTTGAGGATCCCCACGATCTGTCGCTCAGCATGAGAAAGGTTTTCCACCAGTTCTTCCGGATCGAGCGAAATACCAAAAGATGCAATCAGTTGACGGGCATCCTCAAGGGTCTTCACCCGATGGAAAAGGCCATGCGTTGTTAATCGTTCCTGACCCAGGAAGATATTCTCTGCTACCGAAAGGGTGCTCACCAGGATGCTTTCCTGATAGACGGTTTGAATTCCCAGCTCAATTGCCAGAGAAGGGGTGAGTGAAGCATAGGAACGCCCGAAGATCCTGATGAGCCCCTCATCAGGCACCAGCGCTCCGGAGAGGATTTTAATGAATGTGGACTTACCGGCACCGTTTTCTCCCACCAGACAATGAATTTCGCCACTGCGCAGAGAAAAATCCACCTTTTTGAGAGCCTGAACCCCGGGAAACCCCTTGGACAGACCTTCGACTTCAAGAAGCACTTCTTCAGCCATTGCATTCACCCCTCGGGGGGAAGCCCTCAGGCTTCCCCCACTGCGTTCTATTCTTGCTTTAATCCTTCAAACATCTGGTACACCAGTTCGATGGCTTTGTCGTCAGCTTTCCATGCCACTGCCTGATCCACGTTCTCTTTGGTAATCCAGAGCATGGGGATGATGATCTTCTCCGGAACCTTCTCTCCCATGACGTGGCGGTAGAGCGCTTCAAAGCACACCACACCCTCTACCCCTGGAGACGTTGACACCGTAGCCTGGAGTTCACCCTTCTTGATGGCTTCCAGCCCTTCAGGAGAACCGTTGTTACTGACCACCTTGATGGGGTTATTGAGTTTGCCGGCATCCTTCAGAACCTGCAAAACACCCATGGCCATATCTTCGTTGGCCACATGGACCACCGTAAATTCCTGACCGGACTGCAGCATGTTCTGCATTACGTTCATGGCTTTCTCCCGGTTATAATCGGCCGGATGGACGCCGATGAGCTCATTCTTCCCCAGTTCCTGCATTCTCCTCTTAAAGTTGGCCAAAAAGGTGTCGATAGGCCCCTGTCCAATGAGCCCGGTGATTTCGAGAACCTTTTCCCCAGGGTAATTTTCGGCGATAAACTCGGCAATCATTTCTCCCAACCGTGCCCAGTCAAATTCGATATCAGAGACCACTTTCCCAGGACCTTCGGCAATGTGGCTCATTTCCACCGTCAGGGGAATACCGGCGGCGTTACATTTCTGAGCCGCAATTTGCGCTCCGTCAGGGTTAAAGGAGAATAAGTTAATACCGTCCACCTTTTTGGTGATGAGGTCATCGATGTTGGCTAATTCCTTTTGCTGATCGTAGTCCGAATTCACCACGATGACCTTCACCCCCCGCTTCTGAGCTGCCAGAAGAAATCCATCCCGTGCGTAGGCATACCAGGGATCGCTACCCGGCATGATGTACCCAAAGGTGAGCTGTTTCTCCTGTGCAGGGAGCACCGCACCCCATACCCCAAAAACCACGCTACAAACCACAAGAAACATCATCAGCTTTCTCACCGACATTGCCAAAACCTCCTTTTTAATAGGATACCTGTCTTTTCTCACTACCCGCACATTCCCTCTTCGCATCTTCCCGGTACATCACCTCCTCCTCACACCTCAAAATTCATTTTTCACCTTCACGGGTTTTCCTTCCCGAATGGATTCATAGGCCGCATGACAAACGGCGATGGATTTGGCCCCTTCAAAACAATCCGGAACCGGGGTTTTATCCTCTACCAGACACTCTTCGAAATGCTTGAGGTAACGCAACACCGTCCGTCCGTGACCGAAGGCACCTTCTGTTTCAGGAGGAAAAGAGACTTCCCAGGGCGATTTGACTTCAAACTTATCAAAAATTACCTTCACTCTTCCTCCCTCTTTGTCGGTAAAATCAGCAATAGCACTTCCTTTGGTACCGAAAATGGATAACCCCATCATGGGCATAGGTGGATGGACAATATCATAGGCCCCCAGAATACGTGCCATGGTGCCGTTTTTGAATTTCAGAGTCAGCAGGAAATTCCCAAGAAGCGGATACTCCGGAGTGAGATTGCCCCTGTTACCCAGAGCAAAAACTTCTTCCACATCACCCAGAAACCAGCGCAAAACATCCACCGGATGGCATACTCCCCCATACATGACATCTTGAGGCGCCTTCAAGCGCCAGGGGGTCATGAGGAACACCGGCCGCATATCGTGGACGTAATGGGCTTCGGCAAAAATCACCTCCCCCAGTTGTCCCTCGTCGAAAAGAGTCTTCACACTGACAAACTGCGGTTCATAACGCATGGTCTGCCCAACCAGGAACTTGAGCTTCTTTTCCCGAACCAGAGCACAAATCTTCTCTGCCTCTTTTAGGCTTGTCACCATGGGTTTGGTGCAGATCACATGCTTTCCTGCCTCGAGTGCCTCTATGGCCTGCTGCCCATGGAGGTGGTCGGGAGTATAAATAGCAACGATGTCGATGTCCTGGCGAGCAATGAGTTCATGATAGTCCCGAGTCACAAAAGAGATACCAAAGCTTTCGGCACACTCCCGGAGTTTTCCCTCATCGATATCACATATACCCCTCACCTCAAGAAGAGACCCTACCACCCGGTTGATGGGGAGCACATTAATTCCCATCCCCAGACCGATCACCCCAACGCCGAATTTTTTCATTCTCCTCACCCCTCAAGGAATGATCACTTCAATCCCCAGAAGCTTCCCAACTTCCTGGACTTCCCTGACAATATCCCCGTAAACCAGCGCCTGGTGATGCTCGACACCTGAGCTGAAAATGGTCTCCAGCACCCTCCTCACACCGGCATCGAAGCGGATTTCCGCGTAGGAACCCTTAAAATAGTGCCGTGCCTTCACCACTTCCCCGGAGGAAACAAAAAGCTTCAACCTCCCGTCACTGTGCACAAACCGTACGATGGTTACCCGTCCCGGGGTAAAGGGGAATTCAATCACCGTGGTGCCGGGAGCAAGGGTGTGTTTTTCCAAGGTAATGGTCGCTTCTCTATCGGCATACTGCGAAGGCGCCTGCCCGCAGTGCCACATCACCCCAATGTTCTCCTCTTCATTAAACTTTACAATTTCCAGAAGCACCCCCGGACGACCGGTGAGGAGAAATTCAAGATATATGCTCAATGCCAATCCCACATCGCCCTCGCATCCCACCACATAGCCTTCATCGGCCAGACGGGAAATGGAGAAACAGGGGTTCAAATCCAGCCAGTTTTTGAGCTCCGGCTGACACTTGATGGAGATGAAATCGAGAAGATACTTCTCAAAGAGTCTCCGCAATGCCAGGTAAGCTTTCGCACTCTGCTCGAGATCGGATGAGGAAACTATACACTCCACTTTTCCGCTCAGGTGATTGCAGGATGAAAGCGCCACTTCTTCTATTTCCCATCGGTTCAGGGCTTCAACCTCTTGCAAAAAATCTCGAATCTCGAAATGGATAAAATCTAGGCCCAAGACTTTACGAATGAGCATCTCATCGTAAGTGGAAGCGAAGTATCCCGTAAAAGGAACTCCCACCAATCCAAAAGTAGCGTTTCTAAAAGCCTTCACGGCCTGGAGCGCTTGAACCTTGCGCATAAAAAATTCCCGCACGGCGAGATCGCCCGGTAAACCAAAGAGGAATTCCGGAGACTTACCGATTTTGTGTAATGCGGCATTATTGCTCATGGCCCCCGCCAGAGAATTAATTTGCAGACCCCCTTTCTGGGAGACACCCTCCGGATAAGCCCAGAGAATCAATGGCCCCTGATAGTTTTTCACCACCGAGAGCACATACCGGTCCAGATTAAAAGTCCCGCTCTGGACAATGAGAAAATCTGGCCTCTGGTTTTCCAGGATCCGGACTACCCCCTCCAGATTTTCCTGCACCTTGCTTTCCATCTCTTCAAAAGTTTTTCTCCCCATAGCCATCTCTTCAAAAACCAGACTGGGTAAATCCAGAAGCTCAAGATGAGGTAAGCCACGAAGCATCTGTAACGATTCCTGTTCTATCCTCTTTGATTCCTGGATTTCGAAATAAGGATTGATGGCAAAGGCCAGAAACGCTCCCCTAACTTTTGGTTTTTCCCGCATCGCTCTCCTCTCCTTTCCCGAAAACTTCACCGATCACCCGACTGGCATTCCCATAAAAGATGTATTCCACTTCCTGGGCTGACCAACCCACTCGCTGGCACGCTTTTTTTACCGCCCGGATACTTTCATAGAGCATGTAGGTGAACCGATACCCCAGAGAAGGGTTGGAAACGCTCCAGGGATAGGCTTCCTGGGTAACAAAGAAGCTCTGGTCGTTCACACAGACCGTCTGACCCCGAACTGCAGAGATGGGTAAATCAGAACCGAAGATCACCCGCTCCGGTTCTACCCGCCGGAAAAGAAATTCCAGCACCTCCCAGTTCTGTACCACGGTAACATCGAAGAAGAGATTTCTGGCGGCCAGCAATTTATCTAAAGACCTCTCTATAGACCACAGACAGTAGGACCGCCCCAGATGCGCCAGAAGCACCTGAATCCGGGGATAGTTCTGCGAGAGGTAGAGTAATTGTTCAACGTTGACCGGATCTGCAAGACGGAGCTTGCGGGGAATGTGGAGCACCACACACAACCCCCGACGATTGGCGTAATGGAGCTGCTCCTCGGTAAGCATGTCCAGAATCTGAACCTCATTCTGTTCTTTGTGCATCACGAAAGTCCAGTAGGGTTTATACCCTACAAAGGCTCTCTCTTGAAAAAGTTCTTCCAGGTAGGCAACCGGGGTTTCCGGAGAAACCAGGGCCAGGCCAAAGAAGCGAGTAGCATCAAGACATTTATTCACATAGCGGTTATTTTCTTCAAGATCCACGCCCGGGTAAGGCATACCGAAAACGAGAAACTGGACCTCTTTCCCCGGAAAGGCCGAAACATAGAAAGCCTGGAGTTCTTCACAGGTAAACTCTTCAACCACCACCGGTAGAGAAGGCAAATCCTTTCGAAAGGAAGGAGGCAATACATTTCGTTTCCACAGGTGAACGTGCGCATCGAAAATTCTTTCCGGCAAAAAATCCCGCAACTCCCGATCAAAGATGGTCAGATCTTGCGCTTCCGGAGAAAACAATTTCTCTACCTCCCCTGGTGATTTTCCAGAATTTCTCTATACCTTCTGTATCGCTCTCCATAAATGCGGCAGTTTTCTGCCTCCACGGGAACTGGGTCAATAGCTACAGGAAAAAGATACGGTTTCTCCCATTTTTCTTTGCCCTCCATCCAGTTTTGATACCCGGTACAGGCCAGTTCTGCCGCCCCTACTGCCGGTGCATCGGCAATGCCAACCCGCTCAAGCACAAAGCCCCATCCGGCCAGAATTTCGGCCACAATTTTCGTCCACACCGGACTTTTAGCCGCCCCACCACTCAGCCGAAGCACACGGACAGGAATACCTTTTCGGACCAGACTCTCAATCTGCCGCACCACTTCGTATCCGATCCCTTCCATGATACTCCGGTAACAATGGTACTTATGGTGAGCGAGCTTTAACCCCCAGAAACCTCCTTCGAGAGGACTGGGCTTCCCCAGGACCACCGGTACGAGATAGGGAAAGAAGAATAAGCCTTCACTTCCAGGGGAAATCTGAGAAACCCTTTCGTCGACCCGGCTATAATCTTCCCCGAATAACGGTTCATCAATATCGGTTCTGCCAATCTTCTCGTGGAACCATCGCAGGCTTGCTCCTCCACTGGGAATCGAAAAGAGTAACCCCACTTTCCCTGGTACTACATGCCGCTCCACGGCCACACCCCATTCCATTTCCTTCCGCACAGCATCACAGGGTACCACGGCTGCCCAGGCCGTTCCCCCGGAAAGATGCACCACACCCTCCTCCACCGCCCCAACCGCCAGCGCAGCACAGAACTGATCATGCCCTCCCAAAAATACAAGCGTAGGGGGTAGACCGAGCTCCTGGCGAATCTCTCCGAGAACTTCTCCCACCAGAAATCCCGAATCACGAAGGGAGGAAAGCTGTTCCCGATCGATTCCCAGATAACCCAAGAGCTCCTCGCTCCATTCACCCTTTTGCAGGTCAAAAAGCATACTGATTCCCGCATTGGAGGGATCACACCACCACTTCCCGGTGAGCTTGAAGGTAATGAAATCGTTGACAAAAGCTACCCGGAATATATTCCGAAATACTTCCGGTTCACACCCTCGAAGCCAGAAAAGGGTAGCAAAGGGTAACGCCCCGACCACCTTATACCCGGTAATCTCATAAAGCTTTTCTTGAGTCCAATCACTCAGAAGTTGCTTTTCTACACTCCGAGCCCGCCCATCCATCCAAGTAATAGCTCTCCGGAGAGGTCTGGCATCTTCACCCAGAACGATGAGCGTCCCTCCCTGACTGGAAAGACCAATCCCCAGGCGACCACCAGGAGGAATAAGCCGGGCAACTTCCCGTAACACCGTTCTGGTAGCGTCCCACATTTCTTCGGGTTCCTGCTCTACCCAGTCTGGGAAAGGCGTGTAGAGTTTATACCCCTGATAAAAACTCCCCAGCTTCTCCCCCTGAGGCGTGAAGAGCAAAGCTTTCACCCCGGTGGTTCCCACATCGAGACCCAGAAAGTAGTACACGGTCCTTTCCTCCTCACCGTTACCCATGATTCCTCTCCCGTAATTTTTCAATCAGCGCCAGGATGCGCTGAAAGTTCGCATTTTTGGTCTCCGTGGGGACGTTGACCAAGGCACTTTCGCCAACCTGGTGTCCGCTGGCATCGATAAGCGCCGTTTCTTTCCCTCCCAGGGGATGCAGATACCCACTGTATCCCCCGTAACCGGTGAGCACCACACCCTTCCCTTTTGTGGCTCCAAGAATCTGCGGAAGGTAGTACTCCTCATAGAGGCTCACCGGACTTTCAAATTCGCAGTCCTCCCAGCCCACCTCTCTATCACTCAAACCGATAAAAACCCCTTTCCCACATTCCACAATCCGAGTCAGATATTCCGGCCTTAACTCTCTGGGACTCAGGTGACCATTGATGGCCCGTAATCCCTTCACAGCCAGGATCTCCTGCAGGCAAGCTCCAAAATTGCCACAGGAATGGTAATAAAGACCCCCGAATGCTTCGGATATGGCCTCCAGGTAGGGTCGATCGAACTCGGCAAAGAGTTCTGGAGAGAGAAAAACCACCGCATCATCAGAAATCGATATCCCTTGAGAAGAACCGCATAGTGGAAAGCTATGCCCTGGAAGCGCCGGATTATGCAAAACCTCAAGTTGCAAAGAGTAAAATTCAATAAACGACTCGGTGAGGAGACGGAGCAAATGGTGAACCGCACCGGGGTTTTCCCGAAGCGCGACGAAGAAGCTACTACTCTCCCACATGAGCAGGGCCACATCGAGCGGTGACTGGGGGTCGGTGCAGGCCACGGGAATGATGCCTTTGGTTTGAGACTCAAAGAAGTGGAGGGTTTCCAAGACTCTCTGGTAAACCGGGTTATCCATTCTGGGCCGGGCAAGGTCGTACACCTCCTCCGGTCGACGGATCAGAGGTTCCCGTATCCAGGGGTCGCCGTTGAGCGGAACCTCCATCCTGCAGCCGAAAGCCTCTGCCAGGATGGTAACGCCTTCGAAAGGGTCGAGGTAGGGAACATAATCGGTGTCGTGTTCCAGGGTGAGGTTAATGCTCTGCAACTGCTGGATCAGATTTTTTTCCCGGGAGAAGAAAATTTCATGTCTGGGGAAAATGATTGCCTGGGAACACTGGATCACCGGTATTTTTTCCACTTCCTGAGCGTGAAGGGACATGGTGATCCGTTTTCTGGAATCACAAATCCTTTTCTCCTGCAACGCATACAATGCTTCGTACTTCTTAAGGAGCGATGGGACATCCATATTCTTCACCCCTTCAAGCCCGTCATACTGATTCCTTTGACGAAGTATTGCTGGAAGAAGGCGTATACCACAAGAACCGGGACCACCACCAGAGTGCAGGCCGCCATCGACTCTCCGGGAAATTTGGCTTCTGCTTGAGTAAAATGTCCAAGAAGCAAAGGAAGGGTCATCATCTCCGGTTTGTGCACCGTAACCAGGGGCCAGAGAAATTCATCGTAACTCCAGAGAAAAACCAGAATTCCCAGCACTGCCAGAGCAGAACGAACCAGCGGGAGAATGATTGAGAAGTAAATGCGAAAATCCGAAGCCCCATCGATACGAGCTGCCTCTACCAGATCGTCAGGAATACCCCGCATAAACTGACGCATCAAAAAGACCCCAAAGGCATTGATGAGGAAAGGAAAAACCAGGCCCTGATAGGTATCCACCCAGCGGAACGCACTGATGAGGGCGTAGAGAGGGATGAGTACCACGTGAGGGGGAACCATGACGCTGGCCAGAACCAGGAAAAAAAGCGCCTCTCTTCCGAAGAAACGGATCTTGGAAAAGAGATACCCCGCTAAAGTAGCCGTAAGGAGCGCCGAAACGGTGATGAGCGCCGAAACGGTGAGACTATTGGCGTAGCCTCGTAACAACTTCAGCTCTTCAAACACCCGAACATAATTGCGTACAGTCCAGGTCTGCGGAAGAAGGTGGAAATCAACACTGATGACCTCCAGAGAAGGCTTAAACGACGAAAAAACCATCCACACAAAGGGGAAAACCATGACGATTCCCCCGAAAATGAGCACCCCATGGAGAATGACGTTACGCACCACCCGACGTGTTCGGTAGGAATTCGTATTCATCGCTATCTCCCCCCTCAGTATTCCCACTTCTGTTCAAAGGCCCGAATTTCTACGATAACCAGACCCATGAGCAGTACAAAGATGACCATGGCCACCGTGGCTCCATAGCCAAAACGCATCCCATAAAAAGCCTCTTGATACATTTGAATGGCCAGAACCTTGGTAGAATTCGCCGGCCCTCCCGGAGGATTACCGGTCATCATGTAAATCGGCACATACACCCGAATGGCATTGATGGAATAAATAGCAGCCAGAAAGATGATCTGCGGACGCAAAAGGGGAATGGTAATAGAGAGAAACTGCCGCCATTCTGAAGCCCCTTCGATGCGAGCTGCTTCGTACAGGGAATCGGGAATTTCATCAATGCCTGCCAGAAATACTGCGGTCCGCAGACCAGAGTCTTTCCAAATATCCATAACGATGATACAAAGAAGCGCAGTAGCAGGATTCTGGAGAAAAGTAAGGCTATTGGGGTCAAGACCAAAAAGACGCGAGAAAAAGAGCGCAAAGAGACCGATTTTAGGAAAGTAGAGAAGCTGCCAGACCAATGAAACTGCAACCATAGAAGTAACCACAGGCATGAAATACATCGCGGTGTAGATTTTACGTGCCGTCCCGGTAGTCTGGGCAATCAACCAGGCAAACACCAGCGAAGTCACAATCCCAATCGACACCATGGTAGCAAGATAGTAGAGGTTATTGCGGAGGGATCTCCAGAAAATCGGATCCCGAAAAAGATAACGGTAATTATTCAAACCGACAAACTTATCCTCGGTAAGGAGATCGGTCTTGCGCAAGGTAAGATAGATATTGAAAGCAAAAGGCCAAACACAAACCAGTGCATAGTAAACCAGAATGGCCG